>SCPP01000138.1_pt1 | contig 25292 bp, 24 predicted proteins | sample 6106811 | NCBI WGS metagenome assembly SCPP01 (sample SAMN10720449, study PRJNA508395) | human gut metagenome | isolation source: Participant 2 stool, 15 month | host: Homo sapiens | collected 2018
CCATGGCACAAAAGAAAACAATCACGGGTGTGTCACAGACGCCACAGGTGAAGCGGTTATTGGCGCCAGTATTGTAGAAACAGGCACCACGAATGGTACAGTTACCGACTTAGATGGTAATTTTACACTTTCCGTAGCCAACGATGGCAGTATCAGAGTATCATTTGTCGGTTATCAGACACAAACTTTAAGCGTAAAGGGAAAGTCAACTTTTAAAATAGCATTGAAAGAAGACTCAGAAATGCTCCAAGAAGTTGTTGTAACCGGATATGGCGGCAAACAGTTGCGCACAAAGTAACCAACTCCATTTCCAAGGTAAAGAAGAAACATTAAAACAAGGACTTTATTCCAATCCGGCACAAGCCTTATCAGGAGCCGTGGCAGGTCTGTCCGTCAGCCAGACTTCCGGTAATCCGGGAGCAGCTCCTACCTTGGTACTTCGAGGAGGTACTAATTTTGACGGTTCAGGTTCACCTTTAATCCTGGTAGACGGCCAAGTACGCGGTTCTTTAAGTGACATCAACCCGGCCGATATTGAATCCATGGAAGTATTAAAAGATGCCGGAGCCACCGCCATCTATGGCGCCCGAGCCAATGACGGTGTAGTACTAGTCACTACCAAACGAGGCAAAGAGGGAAGTACACGTGTAGAGCTTTCGGCCAAACTAGGCTGGAACTACTTCCACAACTCTTATAACTTTATGAATGCGCGTGATTACATTTACTGGATGCGCACTGGTTACATGAATGCTTACACGGGAGACATGAAACATCCGGACGGATCGGCCGTACAAGGATGGTCTTCACTGACCGGTCTGACCGGTGCCACTCCTTATGGAACAGGCAACAAATATTGGGCAGATGATGACAAGACAATCCCGCTGAATGGAAACGAAAACAGCCAGGCTATATGGAGTACCATGAAATATTCGGACGATCTGGCTTTCCTGCTCAACCAAGGATGGGAAACCATGACTGATCCTATTTATGGAGACCAACTGATTTTCAAGAATACAGATATAGCGGATTTCAATATCAATTCCCCATCTTTCTCACAAGACTACAACCTGAGTGTAAGCGGAGGAAATGAAAAGGGAAACTACTATGCAGGTTTGGGATACAACCATAGTGAAGGTACAGCCGTAGGAAACAAGTACCAACGTATCACTTTCACATTCAATGCCGATTACAAGCTGAAACCATGGTTAACCTCCAACTCCAGCTTCAACTTTGCAGATGCAACCTGGAACGATCTTCCTCCTACCCAAAGCGCAGAAGCCAACTACTTCTCACGCGTTTTATCATTACCTCCCACTTTCCGTGGATATAATGCTGACGGTGAAATGCTTTTGGGACCCAATTCAAGCGACGGAAACCAACAAATCAATTTTGACAAGTTTGTCCGTGACAACAATACAGACAAGTTCACCATGAACCAATCTTTTACCGCAGATATCATGAAAGGACTCTCATTAAAAGTGAACGCCATCTGGTTCTATTCAGAAGAAAAATATGAAGCTTTCAACAAAGATTATTTATCTTCTCCCGGAAACTGGGTAACCTCACACAGCACCTCGGCTTCCTACGGACGCACATTGGACCAAACTTATAATGCAGTGTTAAACTACAACTATCAAATAAACAAAGACCACTATCTGGATGCCATGGCCGGCTTCGAGTACTACGACTCATATTATAAAGGTTTCAGTGCCTCAGGATCGGGCTCCCAGTGACGCTTTCGGCGATTTGGAATATACCAGTGATGACAAAGGCAAACGCAGCATAGACTCCTCACACAGCCGCCAGCGTATCATGTCATTCTTCGGTCGTGTAAATTATGACTACCAGTCAAAATACTTGCTGTCCTTTGTTCTAAGACGGACGGCTACTCCAAACTGGCCAAAGACAACCGCTGGGGTGTCTTCCCCGGAGTATCTACCGGATGGGTGTTCTCCAAAGAAAAATTTGCCAGTGAATGGGCCGATATCATCTCATTCGGTAAATTGCGTGCCAGCTTCGGTCTGAATGGTAATGTAAACAAAGATTTTGTAGGAAACTACACAGTACAAGGTGCTTATGCAGGCAGCAAATACAACGGCAACGCTTACTTCCTGTTAAACAACCTTCCTAATCCCTACTTGAAATGGGAGAAGTCAAGAACTTTCGAAATCGGTCTGGATCTAGGCTTTCTGGCCAACCGCATCAATGCCAATTTGACTTACTACAACCGACTGACCAGTGACAAGTATGCCAACATCACCATCCCGTCTACTTCGGGTGTTTCTTCCTTTACCTCCAACAACGGTAAGTTCCAGAACCAAGGCTTTGAATTCGAACTGGCATTCAAAGTTATCGACTCCAAAGACTGGAAATGGAATCTGAACTGGAACGGCGCATTAAATAAAAACAAAGTAGTGGCATTGCCCGACAACGGTCTGGAAAGAAACCGTCAAAATGCATTTCAAGTATATACCGGACGCCAGCTGGAGGACGGAAGCTATGAAAAAGCATGGGTAGGCGGTTATCAGGAAGGACAACGCCCAGGTGATTTGTACATGTTCGTAGCCGAAGGAATCTATCGTTCCGAAGATGAAATACCAGGAGGACTGATCGACTTGTCAAGTGGTAACAACGGCTCAAGCAACCGTCCCCTTTACGGAGGTGAGGAAGGATATAACAAACTGACAGCCAATCAGAAAGCGAATTCTCTCCGCATCCAGCCGGGTGATGTGAAATGGAAGGATGTAAACGGTGACGGCATCATCGACAATTACGACATGGTGAAAGTGGGCAACACTGTACCCAAATGGACAGGAGGTATCAATACTTCAGTCACCTGGAAAGACCTTACTTTATCAGCACGTTTTGACTATGCGCTTGGTTTCAAAGCGGTAGACTGGAAAACCATGTGGATCATGTCTTGCGCACAAGGTACTTATAACACCATTGCGGAAACCCACGACACCTGGTCACCCGAAAATCCCGGTGCACAATATCCTACTTATGTATGGGCCGACCAGTTGGGCAAGCGCAATTACTGCCGTCAATCCTCCATGTTTGCCTACAACGGTAACGTCTGTGTGATATAATCTGCCAAGCAACTGGGTATAGCAGGAAGGCTCAGTCATGCTCTCGGTAACCGGTCAGAACCTGGGTTACCTGACAGAAGCCAAACATTTATTCTCTCCGAAAAGACAGACAACAATGGTGGATACCCATTGCCCCGCACTGTCATTCTCGGCGTAAACGTTTCTTTCTAAACTTATAAACTCTAACAGATTATGAAAAAAATATTCTATATCCTTTCAATATGTGTGATGACCATTCTCCAACCGTCCTGTGACGCACTGGATCTGGCACCGGAAGATTATTATGGAGCCGGAAATTTCTGGAAAGAAGCTTCCCAGCCCAAAGCATTCATGTTGGGTCTGCACGCCCAATTAAGAAGTTACTATGACATGTTCTACACCTTGGGCGAACTCCGCGGCGGCACAACGTGTGGGCACCTCCTCGCTGAACACCAGCTTGAACTATGCCGATATCCGGTCACAGAATATCTCGGAAGATATTCCCGGCATATCCAATTGAACGGGCTATACTCTCCCATCATGCAAGTAAACCATTTTATCCAAGAAGTAGAAAATGGGTGTACGTTTCTGGATGATGCAACCCGGAGCCGGTACTTGGGACAAGCGTATGGCATGAGAGCCCTGTATTACTTCATGCTATACAGAACTTTCGGGGGAGTACCTCTCATCACCAAAGTAGATATACTGGACGGCAAACCATCGGCAGACAAATTCTATGTGGAGCGCGCCACACCCGAAGCCACCATGGAGTTTATCAAAGCGGATATTAATAAATCCGAAAACTATTTCGGAAATAACACCTCTTTTGATGCATACGACTGGTCACGCTATGCCACTTTGATGCTTAAAGCAGAAATCTATATGTGGGCAGCGAAAGTATCCATCACCGGATTCACAGCAACCGGGGCAACCGATTTACAGACTGCCAAGACTGCCTTATCCGGGATCATAGGACATTTTGAATTAATGGACAACTTTGCCTCCATCTTCTCATGCGACAATAAAAAGAACACTGAAATTATTTTCGCCATGCCGTTTATAGAAGGTGAGGCCAGCAATGACGGAGGCAGATTCCTTTATCAGGATGCTGTATTTCTGGGGCAAGCATATGGTCGTAACGGTAAGGTGATTGAAAAAGATACCTTAAACTTGAAAGGTACCGGTGGAGTATTCCGTGACGAGTACACTGAAGATTTCTGGAAAACGTTCAAAGAAGGAGACAGCCGCCGTGATGCCACATTCATGGAGTATTACATGAAAAATGATAATGGCACGCTCAGCGAATTCGGATGCGTAATGAAAAAACGTATAGGTACAATCAATTCCAATGACAACCGCATCTATATTTCGGACATCCCCGTTTACCGCTATGCCGATGCGTTACTGATGATGGCGGAAATTGAAAACGGATTGAACAACCCTTGCGCTTCGTATATCAACGAAGTACGCAAACGTGCATACGGAGACACCTTTGAAGAAAACAAATACACGGAAGGCAGCTATGCGGAAAATGAACTAGCCATTTTGCAGGAACGGGACAAAGAGTTTGTCAGTGAAGGCAAGCGCTGGTTTGACGTATTGCGTATGCACGATGCATCCGGACGTTCTTTGGTCTTTTCTGCCAATGCCAACTATCCGGGCACAAATCCTATTCTCGGTACAGAAGAAGCATATAAAATGCTTTGGCCGGTTAATATCGGTACTTTGAATGTGAATCCGTTATTAACTCAAACTCCGGGATACGGGAAAAAATAAGCCAAATCCTCCTGTTTAGTTTTCAGGACAGATGTTTTAACATAGAAAAATAAAGGTGTGTCGTGAGATACACCTTTATTCATTATGCATATAGTTGATAAAACATCAATAACACAGAAAATCAATAACTATTTCCGTTCTTTGAAAGTTCCTCCAATGTTTTTTCCTCGTACCTGCAAATCGCCTCCTTATAATCCTCGGAAATCAATTTCGGTTCTTTGTTTCTGTTAAATCAGTCTGATATATCTTTTTTAAGTTTAGTCACTTCAAAGAAAAAACTATCCGACTGATATGAAAACCTCATAAGAAAAATATTTCAGAGATTTTAAACAGGCTATCAAAATATATTTGATATAATAAAATTTTAATGTACATTTGTGAAGTTAACTATATACTAACCTTTAAAAGCAGATCTTATGAAAAACAAATCACTTTTTTAGCCCTAGTCATTCTTTGTTTGACTAGCGTAGAGATCTATTCTTCCCGACAAGAATTAAAGTTTGACGCACCTCTTCCGAGCAACACAGAAAACGGAAATGCTCGCAGTGATTACGGACCTCCCGGTGAAGGAGACGGTTACTGGTATTTCGGAGGTTCCGGATGTGTAAATTTTTCATAATAATTGTGCAGCTGAAGCAAAGGTGCGAAGAGATGAAGGATTTACCAACACAATTTAACCGAATGAGCAAGACAATTATCTAAATAACTTTAAGGGCTTTAATATTCATATTATAATATATATCCAGATCTAAAAAAGATTATTAATAGCCCTATATTTAATCTAGTATGAAATATGAAAATTTTTGTATATCTTCACTTATCTGCTTCTAGGAGCATCATGTAATCACCATCACCAATCCATATGGTACAGATTTAGTAGCCGAAGACTCCATTTGTTTTCCTATAGATGAACATACACATTATGAAAGCAAATCTATATTCCAATTTGAAGAAAACGGACATGAGTATCTTTCCTTTTTGATGCAGAGTAAGCAATAAATTAATATTTATGATATTAGATCAAAAATTAATAAAACCATATTGTTACAAAAAGGGGTCAAACGGAATGAATGTACTGAGCGGTTTTCCACTGAACCTAAATCATTTCATAATTACCAGTTGGAACGGAACATTTTCACTAGTCAATGACAAAGGAGAAATAGAAAAGAAAATTGACTTTTGGAAAAAGGTAAATTTTCAAGAGTTTGATCACATTTGTTGCATGAGTTACTCTTATAAACCTGCTATAATAAAGATTCTATTTTATATTTCAGTCAATCATTATTAAAATATCCCCGTAAAAAAGATGATTGGAACAAAATCCCAATGTTTGCATTGCTAACCTTAATACAAAGACAGGATGGAGTGAACTTCGCTACCCTTTGATTTTTAACAAGGACGAAGATTTTAAAAATGTCAAATTATATGACCCTGAAATCTGTTATACATATACAGGTAAGGATGTGGTCATTTCATTAGGACAATATGATAGCATTATGGTGTCCTCTGATTTTAAGCATAAAATCTCACTACAATGCCAAAAGCCGTTACTTAGCCCATGCATATCCACAAAAGACGGACAAATAGATTTGTTTAAAAATACAATACAAGACAGAAATTACCACATTTTCACTTGATGTATGATAAATACCGAAAAGTATTCTATCGGTTTGCCTTAATGCCGGATGATAATATAAAACCATTCTCCAACAATCCGCATCAAAGTTTCTCCATCATCATTCTAAACAAAGACTATGAAATTATTGGTGAAACAAAATTTCCCGGCAACACCTATGCCCATCACTTGTGCTTCGTAGGTAAAAAGCCTGTATATTTCAGAGAATAATGAAAACAATCCTCAGTTTGATGAAAACAAGCTAGTATTCAGGTGTTTCACACTTCAAGGCCGGAAAAAATGAAGAAAAAGAACTACTCAATCATTCTATGTGGAGGACTGTTCCTGGCAAGCTGTATGTCCAATAATGACAAATGCCTTCAAAAACTGTTTGATGAAGTCGGAGTTGAGAAATCACAAATCCACAATGCCACCCACCTTGTTACCATATTGGGTAATGGTTGCAAAGGATGCATACACAAAGCTCTGTCAGAAATACATAACTCGACCGATACCATTTATATAATTGCATGTAAAAGTAAAAAGACTTTCAATTTAATTGCCAATAAAAATATAGATGACTACTCCAATGTATACCTAGACACTAAATCCATATTAGTGGAATTGGATATGGCTAAAAACACACCTAGAGTCTACCTTTTAAATAATGGTAAATATGTGTCGCACTCTTTTTATGGAAATGAATCTCCCAGCAAAGAAGCGAACACCACCATTACATTCAACACAAATGAGATAGATTTAGGCAAAATCAGCCGCACGGAAAAGGCAAAAATCAAATTCACAATTATTGCTGTCCGGTAAAACACAAAAGAGCATAAAAATCCTCCTCGAAGCCCCGTAAAATAGGACTTCGGGTTTTATTTTTTTCAAAAGTAAGCCCCCTTAATCGAAAAGACTTGGTTCTGGTGGTGCTTTTTGCATCTCCTTTGCAAGGAAATCATTCCAGGTTTTCTCGGGATTTTCCATGAATGCGATAAAATCGACGTAGTACATGAGCATAAGTCGTACCATGGTAACAACCTGCGAGAATGCACAGTGCCTCTTGATGCTTCTTGACAGAACTGTTATCAGCAGATTTGCAATCAAGACTACCCATGTCTGTATTTGTATGGCGTTGACGCTGTCCCCATAGAAGAAATGAAGCGGAAAATTTTGTTTTAGCTGTTTGTATAGCGACTCGATGGCCCATCTGAGGCGATAAATTTCAGAAATGTCCTCAAACGTGAACTCAAAGTTGTTGGTCAACAGCACAACCGGCTTCTTTGTCTCGTAAAATATCTCCACCCTACGTGCCTCATGGGTGAGTTCCCCTCTTGTAAAAAGCACTTTCTTGTCTATGTGCGTCACCAGTCCTGCGGGTTGACATAAGTAATGGATTCAAGTTCCTCGTACTTAAGGTTTTCTTCATTTTGGTCACGTAGCACACGCCTTCTTCGGTAAGACGTTGGAATTGTGCGATGTCGACGTAACCACGATCCATCGCCAAAGTGGAGTCTTTTGGCAAATGCACCTCCTTCAGCAGGTAATGATCGTGTTTTGCGGCGGATGTGAGCTGCACCACCATCGGTACGCCGACATGATACTTCATTACTGTATGTACTTTCATGCCGCCTTTTTTTGCCTGATTTCGGTGCCGCCCGACACCTTTGAGTATGTTGTCAAAGAGCGTTATTGTGGTGGAATCCATCATGTAAAGCAACTTCTCCCAGTCTTTAGGCTCGTGAGTCTGCCCCTTATAGCACTTGGAGGGGCGGCTGTCCGCTAAAAATTTGGCATACTTCTCCAAAGATACGCATAAACACTTGCAAAGAACTCCTGAGGACGGCGTATATTGGCCTCCGCAAGCGTGCTGCGACGAACCAGATAGTTCATTCCGAGGTGTCCGAGCTTGTGAGCCTCCGCCTTCATGCCTATCTCAAGTTCGCGAAGAGAATCAAAGTGTTTGAGTATGCCGAACAGCATTACCACAAGATGTTGGTAGCCGTCAAAACGCTTCACGTAAGCCTCGCTTCCTTTCGTTTCGCGACTTATTTGAAGAATCTTCTCTTTGTCGAGTAACTTTAACACTTGACTATAGACCGGCTGTCCGGTAAAATGACTATCTTTGCTCATGGTTATATATTTTTTCGCAAAACAAAGATAACCAAAGGGCTGATACCTCGTGAGAAGTGTCAGCCCTAATTTATTTTGTTTGAAAAAGTTTTACCGGACAGCAATAATTCACAATATGGAATACAGGGAAGAACATAGTAAGAATCAGTCATATAGATCTTTCATGCGAATGTTTGAATATTGAAAATGAAATTACTGAAATAAATCCGGGAGACAGCACTTGTCTGAATATCATTTTCCATCCCGATGACATAGGAAAGTTTCAAAGAGAAATTTTATTATATGGTAATTTTGACTCATCTCCCAAACTTTTAACCATTACAGGAGAATGCTTTTAATAAAATAATACAATCTCGCTATAAATAACGTCCTAGCTATTTATAGCGAGTATATCATCTATGGCTACCCTTTTGAAAGTTCCTCCAATGTTTTTTCCTCGTACCTGCAAATCGCCTCCTTATAATCCTCGGAAATCAATTTCGGTTCTTTGGTAGCCAGGTCATAACCTACCATCACCGTGCGGCACTCACACTTCACCTCATGGGTATCCGTAGTCACGGCACGCTGCAACAAGGTAAAACTCTTATGCCCCAAATGTACCACAGCCGTTTCTATCACCAGATGATCCGAGAAAATACCGGCATAAAGAAGTTTGCATTGATATTGGCTACCACAATAGCCAGCTTGCTCCAGTCGGCACTGCCTAATACATCTTTTATATAAGTAGTCTTTGCCAAATCGTACAAAGAAAAGTAAACTGAATTGTTCATATGACCAAACTGGTCCACATCGCTGAATCGTATCTGCACCGGCATAGTATGCCTGAATTTTATATCCTCTGCCATAGTTAAGCTTATTAAAATCGTTCAAATATAACACTTTTCCCAGTAATTGAACCCTAAATGACAGATTATTCTTAATTTTGCTGCGAAATAAATGAATATGTAATTTTAATAACAATATAAACATGGATAAGAAGTATAGCAGGGAGACCTTATGCGTACAGGCAGGCTGGACTCCGAAAAAAGGCGAACCGCGCGTTTTGCCTATTTATCAAAGTACCACATTCAAGTATGACACCAGCGAACAGATGGCGCGTCTGTTCGATCTGGAAGATTCGGGATATTTCTATACACGCTTGCAAAACCCCACCAATGATGCCGTCGCCGCAAAAATCGCAGCATTGGAAGGCGGTGTGGGTGCTATGCTGACCTCGTCCGGCCAGGCTGCCAACTTCTATGCCATTTTCAATATCTGTCAGGCAGGCGACCACTTCGTATGCTCGTCTACCATCTACGGAGGTACATTCAATCTGTTTGGCGTCACGCTGAAAAAACTGGGCATCGAGTGTACCTTCATTGACGCCAATGCATCCGAAGAGGAAATAGACCAGGCTTTCCGCCCGAATACCAAAGCGTTGTTCGGCGAAACCATCTCCAATCCGAGCATCGACGTGCTGGACATCGAAAAGTTCGCACGTATCGCACACAAACACGGTGTGCCTTTGATTGTGGACAACACCTTCGCCACTCCCTATCAACTGCCGCCCGTTTGAATGGGGAGCGGATATCGTCACCCATTCCACAACCAAATACATGGACGGTCATGCCACCAGTGTAGGAGGCGCCATTGTGGACAGCGGCAACTTTGACTGGGAAGCCCATGCGGACAAATTCCCCGGTCTGACCCAGCCCGACGAGTCTTATCACGGACTGACTTATACCAAAGCGTTCGGCAAAATGGCTTACATGACGAAAGCAACCGCCCAACTGATGCGTGACCTCGGCTCCATCCAGTCTCCGCAAAATGCGTTCCTGCTGAATCTGGGATTGGAAACATTGCACCTGCGCGTGCCCCGTCATTGCGAAACGCACAGAAAGTGGCTGAATGGCTGGAAGCCAACCCGAAAGTGAAATGGGTGAACTATTGCGGACTGAAAAGCAGCAAATACTATGATCTGGCACAGAAATACATGCCAAACGGCTCGTGCGGTGTCATCGCTTTCGGCTTGAACGGAACCCGTGAGGAAGCGATAGAATTTATGGACAGGCTGAAATTCATCTGCATCGTAACCCATGTGGCCGACGCACGTACCTGCGTACTGCATCCCGCCAGCCATACTCACCGCCAGCTCACCGACGAGCAGTTGCGCGAAGCAGAGTCGCTCGGACCTGATCCGTTTGTCGGTAGGTATTGAGAATGTAAGCGACATCATTGCCGATATTGAACAAGCTTTACAATAAGGCGAAGCGGATGAAAAGAATCATTATCATTGGCGCCACTTCCGGCATCGGACTGGAAGTGGCGCGATGCTATCTGAAAGCCGGCTGGCAGGTATGGCAGGACGTAGAGAGGAAGAACTGGAAAAGCTCCGGCAGTCCGCTCCCGGACAGGTATGTACCCAGCGGATAGATGTCACCCGCGAGGATGCCCCTGCCTTATTGGAGCAACTGATTATGAAAACCGGCGGCATGGATGTGTTCCTGCTCAGTTCGGGCATAGGCAAACAAAATCTTTCACTCTGCCCCGATATAGAATTACAGACCGCAGCCACCAATGTTTCGGGATTCATACGAATGGTCAATGCCGCCTATCACTATTTCGAACAGCAAGGCAAAGGACATATAGCGGTAATCAGCTCCATAGCAGGCACCAAAGGGGCTGGGATCCGCCCCAGCCTATTCAGCGACCAAACGGTTTCAAAACACCTATCTGGATGCTTTGGACCAATTGGCGCACATGAACAAGCTACACATTTCCTTCACCGACATCCGTCCCGGATTTGTCGCCACCCCTCTGTTGAAAGATGACAAATACCCGCTGCTGATGCATGCTCCCTACGTGGCATCACAAATTGTAAGAGCCATCTCCCGAAGGAAAAGAGTAGCTGTCATAGACCGGCGTTATCAGATGCTGGTGTTTTTCTGGAAACTGATTCCCGGATGGCTATGGGTGAGGCTGCCTGTGCGGAACCAATAAAGCACTTAGCTCCCAAGCTGAGGCATTGCCTGACTAACCTTATTCGAACTAAATTCATATTTTTACCTGAACGTCTTTTCATTATCTCAAACTTATCACTACTTTTGTAATTGGATTTTAGGATTATTTTTCATAATAAAATGTCGAATTGTTCTTAAGAAGAACCAGCAACTAAGACATCATTAAAAGAACAAACATTAAACATCAAACAAATATAAGATTCTATCTGACACCAAGCATTCAATTATCAAATCGCTAAAATCCGAACAGAGAAAAGATAAAAATTATGATACGAGATATTATAAATCAAAATGAAGAAGCGCAACCTACTGACAGAACGTTAGGATTGCTACACCGGGACTTTCCGCAATGTTTCAATGCAGAAGGCAAATTTGATATAGCTGCTTTTCGTGAGCTACTAACTGACAAAGTAGACCTTATAAAGGAAGGTAGCGGCTTTAACTTTCTTGGCAAGAACTATGCCAGTCTGTTGGCCTCGATGGATACGACTACCGTATTAGTGCCCGATCTGGAACATAACAGCAAGCCGGAGAATATAAATAGTCAGAATGTGTATATCAGCGGCGACAATCTTGACGCGCTGAAGCATCTGGTAAAGTCGTATGCCGGTAGAGTGAAATGCATTTATATAGATCCACCCTATAATACAGGTACTGACGGATTTGTATATAATGACAAATTCAACTTTACAGTGGAAGAATTGCAAGAGAAATTGAGCATCGGTGAGGAACAAGCAAACCGTATTCTTGCAATGACAACCCGTGGTGCTGCTTCGCACTCAGCATGGCTTACCTTCATGATGCCCCGTCTGCAATACGCTAAAGACTTGCTCTCTGACGATGGAGTGATTTTTATCTCTATCGACGATAATGAGCAGGCTAACTTGAAGTTGCTGTGCGACCATGTGTTTGGAGAGGAAAATTTTGTGGCTCTATTCCCATGGCGGAAAAGAACGGCAAAGTCAGATGTTCCATTCGGAGTATCAAAAGATTACGAATGGATAGTATCATACGCCAGAACAGATTCTTTTTTGGCTGGTATCGATGGAAAGGGAAGAAAATATTACGAAACAGAAGATTTTCCCGGACAACCTTGGAGAGTGCATGATTTGACAAAGCAGACTACTGCATCGGAACGCCCCAACAGTTTTTTCACAATAAGGAACCCTCAAAACGGTAAAGAATATCCAGCAAACCCGAAACGTACTTGGTGCATTACACAGGACACATTTGATTCTTATTATGCACAAAAAAGAATCGTATTCCCCGGTGATTACGATTTCCTAAAAATAGATAAGCCCGTGCTCCGCTATTGGAAAGACAATGATATGCAAAAGGCTGGTGACCGCTTCGGACAATATGCCGTCAGCACTCATCTTCCATCCCATATCGGCATGAGCCAAGACGGAACAAAGGATTTAGACGAGCTTTTCAATGCCAAGATTTTCAGTTTTCCAAAACCTGTAAGTCTCATAAAACACCTTATAGATGGAGCTGTAGAAAAGGACAAAGATGAACCGATCATCATACTCGACTTTTTCTCCGGCTCGGGCACCACCGCACAAGCCGTAATGGAACTAAACAGTGTGGAAGATGGTTATAACTTACAGTACATCCTTGTACAATTGCCCGAAAAAATAAAACCAAACACAGAGGCATACAAAGAGAAGTATAAGACTATCGACCAAATCGGCCAAGAGCGTATCCGCCGTGCAGCAGCCAAGATAAAGTCGGAAAACCATGCCGATATAGATTATGGCTTCAAGCACTACACACTCCAGGAGCCGGACGAAAACACGCTTGACCGCATGGAAAAGTTTGTTCCGACTGATGCTTTTGGCAATGATTTAGTGAAAGCTTTCGGTAAAGAAACGGTTCTTGCCACATACGCCGTGCGCGACGGTTACGGACTGACACCGAAAATAGAACCGGTAAAGTTTGGCAACTATACAGCTTGGCTCTGCGGCAAACATCTCTATATGATAGACCAAGGGTTTGATATACTGGGAGATGATTTGACAGAGCTGGTTGATAAATACAACAAAGACCATTCGTTCACAGCCGATACCGTCGTTATCTTCGGTTATAGTTTTAACTTCGGCCAGACGGACGCCATAAAGAAAAATTTGGGTGCCATCACCGACCGCAGCCGCATAAATATAGATATTCGCTACTAAAACCACCTGCAAATTATGGAACTGAAATTAGAAAGCGGATTGCCGCACCAGGAGTATGCGGTAGAAGCCATCAGCGAGGTGTTCAAGCAGGTGGAGATAAATCAACAGGTGGCACATTACTCAAACCCTGTTATAGACCTTCGTTCAAACCGTTTTATTGGAAATATATACCGCATACAGCAAAGGGAGCGGCAGAATGTGGCGGAAAAATACAGAAACGAGCAGCCGGTGGGCAACACCTTGTGTCTGGACATCAAGATGGAAACAGGCACAGGCAAGACATACGTATATACACACACCATCTTTGAACTGCACAAACGTTATGGCATAAACAAGTTCATCATTGCCGTTCCAAGCATTGCCATCAAAGCCGGCACAAGCACTTTTCTGAACGAAACGTATGTCAAAGCACATTTTAAAAACACGTTGGGCTATGATGCGGAGATAAACGTGGGTGTGCTGGAAGCTGTGAAAAAACAGAAGAAAGGCAGGAAATATTTTCCTACCGCAGTGCGTGCCTTCGTGGAAGGATCAAGACTGAACAGAAACAAGATATATGTGCTGATAGTGAACAGTGCTTTGCTCACTACCGGCAAGATGCTCACACGCAATGACTATGATGTGACTATCGAAGGATACGACCGGCCGTTTGACGCACTGCGTTCCACACGTCCATTCGTAATCATTGACGAGCCTCACACTTTCTCGCGTGACCAGAAGGCATATAAAGCCATCATCAGCGAACTGACTCCGCAATGCATCATCCGCTTTGGTGCAACCTTCCCGATGACTACCATAGGCAAAGGGAAAAAGAAAACAACAGTACGCGATTATGAGCATCTGCTCTATGACCTTAATGCACAACGTTCATTCTCTTCGGGACTCATCAAAGGGGTAATGAAAGAGCACTTTGAACCCACTTCAACCATCAACGAGAAGGTAAAGATATTGGATATCAATGACAAAAAAGCGACTTTCCAACATATCACTCAAACCTCCAAGGCCAGTCATGTATTGAGTGTCGGAGATTCGTTGTCAATCCTAAGTCCCGAACTCACGGGGCTCACCATTACAGGTATCACAAAAGATTTGGTTATACTCAGCAACGGCATGGAGAAGCACAAAAAAGACGAGTTTGATGTGGACATATACACATCGTCCTATCAGGAAAGCATGCTCCGCCTTGCCATACAACGTCATTTTGAAACAGAACGTGACAATTTCCATAGAGAAAAAGGCAGAATTAAGACACTGGCTTTATTCTTTATAGACGACATACTCTCTTTCCGCGGAGATGATGAGGGCAACAATGCCTGGCTGAGAGATTTGTTCGACAGGCTGCTTGAAGCACAATTGAAAACAGAACTTCAAAAAGAAAATTCGCCCGGATATGCAACATACTTGCGTGCAAGCCTCAATGATCTTGCCGCTTGCAGGGCCGGCTACTTCGCACAAGACAACAGTGACCCGGACGATGCAGTGAAGAAGGAAGTGGATGACATATTGCACAACAAAACTGAACTGTTGTCGTTCGTAAACAAGAAAGGACAACCCAATACACGCCGTTTCCTCTTCTCGAAGTGGACATTAAAAGAAGGCTGGGATAACCCGAATGTATTTACAATAGCCAAATTGCGCAGCAGTGGCAGCGAAAACAGCAAACTACAGGAAGTGGGACGAGGATTGCGCCTGCCTGTGGATGAATATGGCAACCGGGTAAAAGACGAATCGTTCTACCTGAACTACATCGTAGACTTTACTGAACGCGACTTTGCAGACCGTTTGGTGATGGAGATAAATGAGGATATACAGACGGGTAGTATCACACACATATCCCTTGAAGATATGCGAAGAGTTGCAGCACTGCGTGGAACGGGAGAAATGGATCTGTTCATGGAATTGTATCAGAAAAAATATGTTCTTGACTTGGATCGCACACTTGACCCAACAAAGGTGATGGACTTGTTTACCGAATATCCTGAGTTTAACAATGTTACAGGTAAGGTAAAAGACCGCAACAAAGGTACAAAGGATGTGGTGAAAATACGCAAAGCCCGCTATGAAGAACTAAAAGAACTGTGGGCGCAACTCAACCGTAAATACATTGTATTTTACCAAAACGACATTGACCAGCAGATTAGAGCAGCATTACCCGGTATTTTAATAAATGATGTTTTTATACACCAATCCATACAAAGCCTGCGCCAGCAAGTGACAACGGCCGATGGTCAAGTTGTGACGATGCAGCAGGCTGGCCAGCAATACATTCTGGCAGGTAAAGAGATGCACTATAACGAGTTCCTGAAGCGTGCATGCCGACAGACAAGCATACCGATGACTATGCTGCATTCCGCCATTTGTGAATATGCCAGAACGCACCCGATGGATGGATATATCAATGAATCATCACTGAGCGCATTTATCGCCAAGTTCAACGGATGGAAGATAAAGAACTTGCAAAACCTGGTGAAATATCGTCAGGCAAACTATTCGTCAAAATCAACAGCCTTTACCTATGCCGACGGTTCGCTGAAGGAAGAGGTGTTGCAGTGGACGATAGGCAAAAATGTACTAAACGCAGAACCTTCAAAAAAGTATCTGTATGACAAAGTGGTATACGACTCACCACTGGAAAAGGAGAATATCATGAATGAAGTCGACCATGTAATAGTGTATGGCAAAATTCCACAAAAGAGTATCTGTATTCCCAACATTACCAACGACCTTTACAGCCCCGACTTCATCTATGTGGTGCAACGTGCCGATGGCAAAAAAGAGCTGAACATTGTTATTGAAACTAAAGATATACCAAATGATGAAGCCAAGAGAACAGTCGAAGACGCGAAGATAAATAATGCAGAGCGGTTCTTCCAACAGTTAAAGATTGATGGATATGAAGTAAAATTCTGCCGCCAATTGCAGAACAAGAAAATGGCAAACATTATCAGCGAGTTATTAGAAGAAGACGCTTCGAACCCTGTATAAACGAACAGAGATACGGTATATGCCCTGACACCTGCCAACAAGGGTCAGGGCATTTGATTTATTATTGTGACAGACAGCCCCATACCATGAGGAGAAAAATACCTCCTCCCCGCATTAATAACATAAAAAAAACGGTTCCTCTTTGTAACAACTTTCCCGCTTCCCCCGTCTATCTGATTGAAAGCGCTTTCAAAAACAAATTCAGTATGAACAAAAACAAAATAGAACCATGAAAAAGTTTGTATTTACTCTATTGCTAGTCTTCGTCTGCCATCTGGGCTACGCCCAAAAGGCATCAACGGTCTTTTCAATGAATTCGGCAGCGAAAAAAATGCCGATTGTGTCAAAGTATCTTCTTTCATGATGTCTCTTGGAAAAATGTTCGCCGGACACGATGAAGACGCTGAGATAATAAGAAAAATAAAGTCAATAAAAGTACTGGACCTGGAATCTTGTACGGCAAGCGTAAAAGAACGGTTCAACAAAAAAGTGAACAAACTGAATCTGAAAGGATATGATGAGCTGATGCGTGTAAACGATGAAGGCGAGAAAGTCCGCGTGCTGATGAAAACAAAAAAGGAAACTATCCGTGAACTGCTGTTTGTATGCACCGGGAAAAGAAGACTGTACACTGGTACAGATAAACGGAAAATTCACAAAGGATGATATAAACAAATTAGTAAATCAGGAAACAGGGAAGAAGCATGGACACCGCTGAGTTTAAGCAACAATTTCTACCTTACCACCGGAAACTCTACCGGGTAGCCTTCCGGCTGACGGGCAACCCTCAGGATGCGGAAGATATGGTGCAGGAAGCGTATCTGAAATTGTGGAACAAGCGCGATGAACTGGCGGACGTACTGAACACCGAAGCCTATTGTGTCACCCTCATCAAGAACCTGTGCTACGACGCCCTCCGCAGGAGCCGGCCCGATGAAGACGGACATGCACCCGAAGAGCTGAACCTCCCTACGGACACCAACATAGCGCGGGAAGTGGAACAACGGGATGAGGTGAACCAGGTACGCCGGCTCATCGGCAGACTGCCAGAGCAACAAAAGCGGGTGATTCTGCTCCGTGATGTCAATGACTGCTCCTTTGAGGAGATAGAGCAAGCCACAGGACTGAATGCCATCAACATACGTGTGTTGCTGAGCCGCGCCCGCAAAAAGATACGTGAACAATATAATGCAATAATGAACTATGAAAGTAAATGAAATAGAAAGACTATTGACCCGGTATTACGATGGAGAAACCAGCGAAACCGAAGAAAAGGAACTGAAACGCTTTTTTACCGAAGAGGACGTTCCGGCTCATTTACTTGCCGAGAAGGAAATCTTCATGCAACTGGCAGCACAGCCCGCTCCCGAAATACCGGAAGGACTGGAAAGCAGGCTGAGCCGCAAGATAGACCAATGGGACACAGGCGAAAGACGCACGCTGAAAATAAAAAAACATACACGGGTCCTCCGCTTGCAATGGATAGGGAGCATAGCCGCCAGCCTGCTCATCCTGCTCTCCGTAGGACTGTACCTATACAAGCCCTATCCGGCACCGCAAGATACCTGCGCCACCCCCGAAGAAGCATACGTACAGGCCCAGAAGGCACTTATCATGCTTTCCAGCAGCCTGAATAAAGGAATAGAAAAAGTGGAATCGGTGCAGGAAGCCACCGGAAAAATTCAAGAGAACGTAAACGAACAATTAAACCGATTAAATAACATAAAACAATGAAACGTACATATATCATTACCTTATTGCTCTCTGTGCTCACTGTTCACCTACGCACAGGACAGTTTTTTCGACAAGTTCGCTGATATGGACGGGGTAACCTCTGTCTATATCTCAAAAGCCATGCTCAGCCTGATGCCCGACATGAAAACGGAAGGTAAATATAGGCGAAGTAGCCTCCAAACTGGATAACATCCAGATTCTAAGTTGTGAAAAACCCGACATTATCGCCAAGCTGAAAAAAGAGACAGCTTTCATCAGTCCCAAGAACGGCTACGAGGAACTGATGCGCATAAACGATGAAGGCGAAAAGACCATTATTTATCTGAAACGGAACAAAAACAAAGAAAAGGAATTTGTATTGATGAGTCAGGAAAAAAATGAATTTACCATCATCGCCATCACAGGAAATCTGACCCTGCAAGAGATACAAGGCATCATCAACAAGGAGTAACTCCACACATCCCCCACCCTAAGGCCTTTTCTCCCGCCTGCTAAGGTCTGAAGAAAGGATATATACTATCTCCATAGCACTATGGAGTTATCTCCAAAGCTTGCGAAGTTAACTCCAAAGGCTATGGAGATAACTCCGCAGGCTTTGGAGATAGTAACCGGACGGTCGGAAAGGCTTAACAATAGGCTGCGAATGCTTACGTTATCTCCGGAAAAGGGTTATCCGCCCGTAGAAGCCCCGCCAATGAAGGAACTTATTTCTTTATCCGTTTTTGGGTAGGCAAAGTAAACTCATGCGCTTCGGTCACCGCCCCGTTGCTCTCTGTTGCAAAAACACGGAATTGCGCCTGGCCTGTTTTCAACTTCCTGCCTCCACGAATGGTGGCCGTGTACCTTATCTGATTCCCGACAGGCATATAGGCAATCTGAGCCGAAGGTGAAATCAAAATATGTTTCATGCCGCTCATTTCCTCTATTACCGGAGTAACATTGTAAGCGGGCACATCACCATCATTCACCACATCGAACACCAGTTTGCTGTCTTCTTCCGCATCAATAACATGGTTACGGTTATCATCGATAAAACGCAGGTTGATAATCCTCAATCCCGATGAAGGCTCATAAGAGGAAGTGTGCTCATACTGCGAAGAAGAAGGATAAGTCTTTACGTAATACTCCTCCACCTGATAAGTTTCCTCCCGAGGTGTAGTTATGGCATTTCCCACAGCAGCCCCCGTTACAGTTCCCAGCAGGGCGCCGAATTGCGAACCGTTGTATCCGCCGGCCCTGTCACCCACAATAGCGCCTAATACTCCGCCGATGGCCGCACCGGCTTGTACTGCCGCCGGATTGCCTTGCATTCCGGATGGTGAGCAAGCCGAAAGCAAAGCGGTCGGAATGCATAAAATGAATATCATTTTTCTCATACCCCAAGTAGTTTATAATCTTTATCAGACAGACAAATATACTTTTTCCTATTGACAATGAGTTCATCGGCTATGTTAAAATTTCATTTCCTGTCATGCATCCTCACCGGTCTAACCGCCATCATTCCTGGATGGAGGGCTCTTCTTCCTAAAATGAAAAGATAAGTCTAAATAACACAAGAAACAGAAGGAGACGTTTTTTTTTCTATATATTTGCCGGAAAACAAATGAAAAGTTCTTCGCCATACCCTTGCATCGCCGCAGAAGGCTTCCCCTCTCCGCTGCAAAACCGCGCCCGGTATGGCAAGGAAATATTTATAACCTATCATTATGGAATTGAAAGCAAAATACGAACAGCGCATTGAACAGGCTGAGGCAGAACTCCGCCAGGTAAAAAATAAGATTCTCCGCATCAGCACGCTGAGGGTCTTGTTATTTGCAGCAGGGATTATAGGAACAATCTACTTCTATCAGGCAGGAACAACCACTATATGTCTCACCATAGCGGTCACTTTCGTTCCTTTTCTGGCATTGGTGAAGTATCACAACCGGTTGTTTTCCGCAAAGACTGGCTGGAAACCTGCAGACGGGTGAATAGTGACGAGCTTTCCGCACTGGCGGACAACTATGAGCCTTTGAGGACGGAAAGGAATTCACAAACCCGGCCCACAGGTATTCTTTTGACCTAGACTTGTTCGGAAGGCACTCCTTGTTCCAGGCCTTGAACCGTACCTGCACTTCATTCGAAAGGAAAAACTGGTAGAATGGTTGCAAAATCATCTGGAGATAAAGGAAGAGATAATCCAACGGCAGGAGGCGACAAAGGAACTGGCTGCTTATTCCGATTTCCGGAAACATTCCGGATCACCGGCCTGCTCTACAAAGGGGCGACAAGCGACCGCGAAGAAATTAAGAGTGGACGGAAGCACCTGCCTATTTCAGCAAGAAATGGTGGAGCCGCCCGGTATTGGGAATCGTTCCCGGAGTCAACATCGTACTGGCTATGCTGGAGTGGCGGGGTCATTCCGATGACATGGTTCGGACTGGCCTTCGGACTGTTCGTGATAGGTAGTTTCGGACTGATAAAGCCTGTCAGCAACCTGCAAAGAGTGTATGAGAAGAAATTACGTATCCTGTCTATCTACGAACTGATCAGCCTGATAGAAAACCGGGAAATGAACGCTCCGCTACTCAGACACCTGAAAGCTGAATTCGGCATGAACGGGAAATCCACCACCCATATCTTGAAAGAGCTTTCACGGGAACTGGACAAACTGGACTTGCGCAACAACCAACTGCTATATGTCTTGCTGGAAGGTTCCATGTTCTGGCAACTCCGGCAGGTAATGCGCATTGAGCAATGGAGGCACAAATATGGAAAATATCTGCTCCACTGGCTGGACGTATTGGGTGACATTGATGCTCTTTGTTCTCTGGCGACATTTGCCGGCAACCATCCCGCATACACCTATCCGACCATTGCCGGCAAGCCTTTTGTATTCCTTGCAAAGGATATGGGACATCCCCTGATGCCTGCACGGCAATGTGTGACCAATGATGCCGATATCCCCTCAAGACCGTTCTTTGTCATCATCACAGGAGCCAACATGGCAGGAAAAAGTACTTATCTGCGTACAATCGGAGTGAATTATGTATTGGCATGTACCGGCTGCCCCGTATGCTGTTCCTCCCTTGAAATATATCCTGCCAAACTAGTGACAAGCTTGCGGACTTCCGATTCGTTGACAGACAACGAATCTTACTTCTTTGCCGAACTAAAACGATTGAAACAAATTATAGACCGCCTGAATAAGGGAGAGGAGTTGTTCATCATTCTGGATGAGATTTTAAAAGGAACCAACTCGATGGACAAGCAGAAGGCTCATTATTCGCCCTGGTACGCCAACTGATGGAACTGAAGACGAATGGCATCATTGCCACACGACCTATTAGGGAAACTAATAGAATATTTCCCCAAAGAGATACGGAATTATTGCTTTGAAGCTGATATTACCAACGATGAACTGACTTTTTCATACAAACTCCGTGAAGGTATCGCACAAAATATGAATGCCTGCTTCCTGATGAAAAAGATGGGGCTAATCATCAACGACTAACCCCACCCGACAATTTATCACATTAACGTCTTAAGCAAATAAAGCAGACCTTCACAGGCACCTTATTTCATAACATAAAGAGTCATAGAAAATCAAAATTCACTTGTTTCCAAGCAATGTACAAACGCACTTGCATCATCTCCCGTGAAATAAAACACAGAAGATGCAGGTTCGTATGTATAGGGGATGAAACGGAACAGCTGGGCCGCAACGAATTTCTTGTCCTGAAATCATATAGTCCATACGTACGTTTCCGTTTGTCTTTACTTTCACGTCATTCCTGGTTTCAAAACCTTTTTTCTCCAACGCATCCGTCAAAGCCTGTAAATCGCATACATCAAAGAAGCAGGTCCTTCTTTAGCTACGCTGCCGGTAGGTGCATATACCCATTCCTTGCCTCGCCAGAAAAAGCGGAATACGGCCCACAGAAACAAAATGGTTCCACCGGCCATAAGCACCATGCTCATGGTGGATGAGGAATCCCCCATCTTTAAAGAGGTTGCAAATGCACCCGCACCTATCACACAAAGGATAGCGGATATGATAATAGAAGAAACACTAGTACGTTTTACGACATCAGGGTGTGTTGTTGAAAACAAGGTTGCTTCAGTAGAAACTGTATTACTCATAATAATTTAAATTTTATTCTTTACTAATTAAAAATACAATAATTCATACCAAGGTCACATCTCGCCAATCACCCGGCAAGACAGAACCATGAAAAACAAATTGGTAAAAGAATAAAGCTAAATAAGAATGCGCCTCATACCAAAGATATAGTGCTCGCAAGCACTATCCCAGGGAAGGGAATAGGAAGAGGCATACATGGGTATGACGGCTTGCAAGACTGGCCATCCGGGCGGCCATCTTACGCAACAAAATTTTGATAAATTGGGTAGTCTCCATGGAGGAAAAACGGTACATACGCTCTGCAGAGGCACTGACGCGATGTGCTAAAGTATGAGCGTCCCCAAACTCCATATCTGCTATTCCCTTATTGCTATCCAAGGGAATGACACGATCTTCATTGATGGAGTGCTGCGGAGTAGTATCCGTATGCTGTACAGTACATACCGTCATTGATGCAGCTGGAACTGCATCTACATATTCTGTTCCGGCAAAAGCCAAGGCAAACAGAAAAAATAATATGACTGTAACAAATCCTTTCATTGCTTACTGTTTGGTTTACAAAGATAACATAAATAGCGTTTTAGGTTTCATTTCATACAATAATTAACATATCAAAGGTATTTTGTTTTAAGGGAGCTATGAAGGATTAGTAAGCGTCTCCGCGATTCTATCTTGTCGCCCATTTTTCATTCTTATATTTTTGCCATGTATAAAAATGAATCATTATGGATTTAGCAGAAAATCGATTTGGAAAAACCTGGAAACATTTCCTTGAAGTATTGAAAGTAGACTACAATTGTTCTTTAGCCGATGTTTGCCGTGATCAGCATACTCTTGGGTATGAGTTCCTGGATGTCAGACGGGGTTATAGCGTTAAACAAGCCAAGGCAGATGTGGTCCGTGATTATTATGGCGGCGTTGAACCCTCCCGACAACTTCCTCTCCTTCGTTCACTCAAATAGCCCCGTCATGTTGTCGGAAGAAGAGTTTAGTCTTTCCGGGATCACAATCACCTTTAACAGCGGAACGACCATTTCGGTCAAACGGGCCAGTCTCCCGGGGGTATTATTAAAATGTTATGCGATTACGAAAGGGAGGTCCATGTATTCTCTAACATCAGCCAATCGATACTATCTGTACCAGGGCTTTGTCCGTATGAACCTTGGCATTGACGGTTTATTCAAAATCATACGCTCTCAAATGAAGAGCTTTCCCCATTTCCGGAGATGTATTTTTATTCTTTGGCAAAAACCGGCAGAGTGTAAAAATACTGCGTTGGGATGGTGATGGCTTTCTCCTGTACTACAAGCGTCTGGAAGGTGGAAGTTTTGAGTTGCCGACATTTAACCCCCATACAGGCAATTATGAGATCTCTTATCAGGTTTTGTCTTTTATCTTAAATGGAGTGTCATTGAAGTCTGTACGGTTGCGAAAACGTTTTAGGATTTAATGTAATGTACTGTATATTAACTATTTGATTTTAAATTACCATCCGATTATTTTGGCCGACTCATTGATTTTTTGTATCTTTACGCTATGAAAAAGGATGAGGTCATAGAGTTATTGAAGGAGCAAATCAAGGAGTTGCGGGATGATAACAACAGACTCCTGGACCAGATAGATGATTTGATAAAGGAGGTTTCTTCCCTTAAAGAACTCCTTCAAAAGGCGAATCTCTTAGCAAGCAACAGCGTCTTACTAAGGGGATCGCCAAACTTGTATCAAACACATCCGAACAGCAACAACCCCCTCAACCTGCATTGCCGGAGGAAGAGCGGCAGAAGAAGCAAGAGAAAGCAGATAAGCGTAAAGCCAGAAGAACAATGGGGCCAAACGTGACATGCATTATGAGATGGAGCAGGAGGAACATGACGTTTATCCCGACGATCCTGATTTTGACATCAATAAAGCCCGGCTGGTTACCACCGCTCCCAGAATATGTGTCCGCTATGAATGTGTACCCATGCGCTTCATCAAGCACGTCTACAGGATACACACGCGCAAGACGGTCGTCTCTTTGAGGGAAAAACACCGGTCTCGGCTTTCTTGAATTCCAGCTATGACGGCTCATTCATTGCCGGGCTGATGGAATTGCGTTATATACAATCGCTACCGGTTGAAAGAATCATCAACTACTTCGAAAGTCATGGCTTTACGCTGAAGAAACCTACGGCTCATAAGTTGATGGAAAAAGCCTCAAGCCTCTTTGAAAATCTTTATAAGTGTATCCGGCAGACAGCTTTGAGTGATCCTTATAAGGCAGCCGACGAAACCTATTACAAAATACTCGTCCCGGAAAAGAACAGCAAGGGAAAAGGAGTCCGCAAGGGATACCTTTGGGTGGTTGTGGGCATAAACACCAGGATGATATACCTGCTCTATGATGACGGCTCCCGCTCTGAAAAAGTTATTCTTAACGAATTAGGCGGTTGCAAAGGTATCATACAAAGCGACGGATACTTACCGGAAGCTCGAAAGCGATGCTTATCCCCATATCACACGCATTCCGTGCCTGCAACATATAAAACGGAAATTTATAGATTGCGGTGAGGATGACCCGGATGCAAAAAGAATCGTGGAGATGATAAACACACTTTATCAAAATGAACATAAGCATAAGATCGGGGTTGACGGATGGACGGTAGAATCTTGTCCATCGGAAAAGTATGCGCCGGACATACT
>SCPP01000314.1_pt1 | contig 25194 bp, 46 predicted proteins | sample 6106811 | NCBI WGS metagenome assembly SCPP01 (sample SAMN10720449, study PRJNA508395) | human gut metagenome | isolation source: Participant 2 stool, 15 month | host: Homo sapiens | collected 2018
GGACCGAAGGTATTGATCGAGGTCATCTGGATACAGTCTTTCCATTTGGAACGGTACATGGTGTAGAGGAGAGAGACGGATTCCTCTACGCACCGGGAATCGGTGATGATACAAGAGCACTGGCAATGCTGTTGGGACTTTTAAGAGCATTGAATCAGAACGAGATCAAGACATCCGGAACATTGTATTTGTGGCAACTACCCGCGAGGTATGGGCGGTCTCGGCGGAATGAAAGATTTCCTGAATGATAATGACGACATTGATATTTCACTCACAATTGATAACAATGACATGAGCGCACTGATCTTCGAGGCGACAAGCGGAGAAACTTACGAGGTCAACTTTTATGGTATCGGCGGTCATGCGTTTGGATCGTTTGGCGAGATGGCACAGCCGATCCATGCAGCAGCCAGAGCAGTTGCGAAGATCGCTGATTTTACAGTTCCATCAGATCCGAAGACAAAGCTTCTGTGTCTCAAATTTCCACGCTGGAACTGCGGCCGGAGTGCATGCGATCGCATCGCAGGCAACCATCAAATTTAATTTCAGATCAAATTCACCGGAGGAGCTTGCAAAGCTTCGCACAAAATCTTTGATGCGATCGAAGAAGCATGCCGGGAAGAAACAGAAAAATGGGGAAAGATGAGATCACCTGGGATAAAACCTGATCAGTCAGGTTCCGGGCGGAACTCAGGATTCCCATACACCACTGGTAGAATCCGCGTGGCTTGGTTTGAAGTCTCTGGATATTGAACCGGTATTCCATAAAGGCGGCTGCACAAATGCGAACGTAGCGGTTTCGAAAGATTCCATCGATCTGTCTTGGACGCGCGTTTGCACCGGATGAAAATAGAAAGAATATAATGAATCATAGTGTTCATGAAAAGTTTCCGATCACCGACTCATATAAGGCAGTTCAGCAGGCATTTATGGTATTGATGATGGCAGCAGGAATCGACGGGGAGACAAATTCTGTTGTGGAGGGAAAATAGATGATGAAGAAAATGACACTGATCGCTACAGGAGATGCGTTTATCACAAGAAGATTTCGGAAGGCGGTTATGAGGGATTTGAGCAGGTCAGAGACGTGATCAATCAGTATGATGTGAAATTTTCGAATCTGGAGATGACATTCCATAATGAGGAAGGATATCCGGCGGCATTTTCCGGAGGAACCTGGGCAATGGCAGATCAAGAACCCTTGATGATATGAGATCGTTTGGTTTTAATCTGTTTAATACGGCAAATAATCATTCCTGCGACTACAGTCATGGAGGCGTTCTTGCGACTATCCGAAATCTTGAAGAGAGACATGATCTTTGCCGGAACAGGAAAAATCTTTCCGAGGCATCAAAACCATGCTACCTGGAGACGAAAACGGACGTGTCGCAATGATTGCGGTCTCTTCAAGCTTCCATGAGTCAGGAATGGCTGGTGGACAGAGCGCGGAATTGATCGGAAGACCGGGATTAAATCCTCTTCGTTATGAAACGATTTACCATGTCACAAAAGAGAATTATAAGAAAGCAGAAGAACTGGCGGCGCTTACAAAGATCAACGCAACGATGGAGCGGTCTGTAAAAACGGATATCAGAATCCGCCGGCTTCCGGAACACTGCCCTTTGGAACATACAAATTTGTTCTGGATGAAAAGACTGGATCGAGAGCGTTCCATTCCGGCTGATATGGAACGTGTCGAGAAGGAGATCATTGAGGCAAAAACAGGCAGATATCGTTCTTGTAAGCTTTCATGGTCATGAGACAGATGGGGAGGACACAACGGTTCCATCCATGTTCCTTGAGACATTTTCAAGAAGATGTGTGGATGCGGGAGCTGATGCGGTAATCGGACACGGACCGCATGAACTTCGTGGAATTGAGATCTATCACGGAGCGCCTATCTTCTACAGTCTGGGAAATTTCCTTTTGAGACAGAAACTGTGGAAAAGCAGCCTTATGATGCATACATAAATAAAAAATGCCGCTGGATACCAAGGTGGGTGCCTATATGGATGCCCGCAGTAAAACGGCACGGCCGGATACGGAGTGCTTCCGGAGATCTGGCTATCCGTGATGGCAGGCTGGACCATGGAAGATGGACATTTGACAGAAATCAAACTGTATCCGATTTCTCTTGGAATGACAGAAAAAAGGCCGCAAAAAGGAGTTCCGGTGTTGACCGGTGATGAGAACGTACTGTCATACCTGGCAGAGCTTTCAAAACCTTACGGAACTGAGATGGAAATTAAAGACGGCGTAGGAACGATCAGACTTTAAAGAAGATAGAAGGTGAGCAGATATGGAAGATAGAAAGAGCAAAATCCTGAGCGAAATTGACCGGGACAGGGAAGAACTTGAAGAATTATCCAGAAAGATCCACGATGATCCTGAATTGGGATTTGAGGAATTTCATGCGCTTAGCTATATCAGTGATGTATTGAAAAGCACGGATACCGTGTGGAACAGGGATACGGAGGTCTGGAAACGTCGTTCCGGGCTGAAAAAGAAGGATCAAAACCGGGTCCGACCGTAGCCTTTCTGGCAGAGTATGATGCATTGAAAGGAGTTGGACACGGATGCGGCCATAATTTAATCGCAACGTGTTCAACGGGGCTTTTCTGGGACTCGCTTCCGTGATGGAAGATCTCCCGGAAAAGTATGTATCATAGGAACACCTGCGGAAGAAGGCGGTGCCGGAAAGGTAAAGCTTCTGAAAAATGGGGCGTTTGATGATGTTGACTTTGCCCTGATGATGCATCCGTCATCAGGTGGTTCAAATCTTGTAGGACGCGGAGGCCGGGCCGCCTGCTCCGTAAAAGTACACTTTACCGGAAAAGGTGCGCATTCTTCCGTACCGAAAATGGAATCAATGCCCTGAGCGCTGTCATTCATGTTTTCCAGCAGATCGACCTGATGAGACCGACTTTTGACCCGCAGGATAACATCAATGGAATCATCTCGAATGGCGGAAGCGCGGCCAATGTGATTCCGGCATCAGCAGATTGTGAATTCTGTATCCGCGCGGATACCATGAAGAGAATCGAAGGGCTGATCGATGTAATAAAACTCTGTGTCAGAAACGCGGAACAGTTGACCGGAGCAAAAGCGGATATCAGCTGGGGTGAGATATCAGCGGAGCGTTATCCGAACCGGCCGATGTGTCAGGCATTTAAAGATAACATGGAGATATTGGGAATTTAGATGAAGTGGCCGGATCCGAAGGCACAGTACGGATCATCGGATATCGGCAATGTTTCTATAAAAATTCCGGCGATCCATGATTATCTGTCGATCACTGATGATAAAACGATTCAGGCTCATACGAAAGAGTATGCGGATGCTGCAAAAGTGAAGAAGCTCAGGAAATCTGCCTGAAAGGTGCGAAGGGTCTTGCGATGACAGGATATGATATTTTGTCAAGCGATGAGTTCCAGGCGGAGATCCGTAGATTCCATGAACAGCAGATCCCGGATTTTTATAAAGAGAAGAAATCATAATTGTAACTGTTCAGTAGGTCTGCGCACTTGCTGCGCTGACCGTAAGAAAACATAGGCTGGAAGGCAAAATCCCATCAGCGAAGCTGATCTGAATGGATTTTTGCACGTAACTATGAAGGTACTGAATAGTTACTCATAATTAAGAAATACAGTGATCTGTATAGGAAACTCAAAAGAATATTTGAATAAATCGATCAGAATCGATATAATCAATATGAAGACGGCGCACCTGTGTGAGAAGCGGATCATCAGGTGCGCGCAGAGTAAAGGAGAGTACCCATGAACAAAATCACAAATGCGTCAAGATTTCTTTTGAGGAACTTGTATCCAGGATACAGGAACGTTCCAACGCAGTGGGAATCGCGGTTGCGATCGTTGACCGAAATGGAAATACACAGTATGAAAAGTTTTGGATACCGGGATCAGGAGAGAAAATTGCCGATCGATGAGGATACGATCTTCGGATTAGCGTCCGTCACGAAATCCTTTGTGGCCTTATCGATCATGCAGTTAGTCGAAGCCGGAAAAGTAGATCTGGATGATCCGGTGAGCAAATATATTCCGGAATTTACAAACCGTAATCAGAAACCGGTAAAGGTATGGCACTTTTATGTCACACAGCGGGCTTTTATCCGATGCACCGCACAATCATCAATGAGATTGCGCAGAAGGCAGGACTGGATGAGAATGAGACAGGGATTTTGCGTTCTGTGAGAAGATCGCATTGGAAGGAACAAAGGCAGTCGCTGAGCTGCTGGATGCCCAGACAAAGGAAAACGGCGGTCTGATCGGAGATCCGGAAACTACATGAGCTATTGCAATGATGGCTTTGACTTTGTCGGAGATCGTACGTCGTGTCGGCGGAGAGAACAGCTTTGCGGAATATGTGAAAACATATTCTTGAGCCTCTTCACATGGAGCGGAGCAGCGGAGAAGACCGGCAGCAGATGCGAATGCGGCAATTCTACAAAATGCAAAAGGTGTCATGACTTCCGGCAGAGATTACCATGACAATGCATTTTCTCTTGGCGGAGCCGGTTCCCTTAAATCTACGCTTGCAGACATGAAAAATACATCTGCATGTATCTGAATTACGGAAAAGGAATCGATGGAACAAGGATCCTCTCCCAGGAGGGTGTCCGGACGATGCCGCCCAAGAATCGACTATCGCCCGGAGAGCCATTATTGCTTTGGCCTTCGCAGAAGAAGCTGGATGACCTGACGGTTATGGAGCATGGCGGAAGCCTGCCGGGAGTTTCGTCAAATTTATCCTGGTCGTATGATGCCGGAGTGGGCGTTATGGTACTGTGCACGTCGGGCGTGCCGGTTAGCACGATCGCGGATGCAGCAATGCGGATGTATCATGGAAGAAATCCGATCGAGGACCGATTTGTTTATCAGGAGACGGAGTGGGATGCGGAAAAGAGAAAGGCGATGTGGCACCTTCCGTTCAGATGAAGATAACAATATCACGATCTTTGAAAAAGATCGAAATCTGGCAGTTAAAGAGGGAGAGACGCTTCTTCGATTTGTGCCGGTGCAGGAATTTTTAGGATTGTGCGCAACCCGGATAAGGATGGCTACGTGAGATTCTTCGAAAATGAGAATGGTAAGATCTTTGCAATCGGATACGGTGGAAGAATGCTGCCGAGAGTGAAAGACTGATTGATCAAAGTCTGAGTATGAAAATGCCGGGTGATCGGGAAGACCGATCATCCGGCATTTAGTGATTCTGATAGGAATATGTCAGCTTCACTGACCAGAATCACGTGCAAAGTCTCACGGAAGTTTCGACTTGAATTTGACTGCCATGCTGGATCCATACAGTGTGTTTTATATGACGATCAATTAGTGGATAAAGCCCTCTGCCCATTTCTTAAAGTTTGCGAAGTCCTCTTCGTTCGGATGGGAGAGGCCTTCATTGTATGTGTCGCGAAGAAGCTTTGCCTTTGCGTCCTCCGGGTCCTTTCGAGCATTGCGGCAAATTTATCGGCGACTGCCGGCTGCATTTTCCCTGGCAGACGAAGCCTGTAAGAACGGTGTTGTTTACGGGAATATTTGCCTCTGCCTGCTTTTAAGATCGAGTGGATGTAATCAGGAGCGGCATATCCGGCTGTGCCGAAAAGAGCGATCTTTGTATTCTGAAGGTTTTTTAAGAAGATCCGTGTCCTGTCATCACAGCTTCCTTTATCGGTACAGAAACCGGCGAAGATAAGGTCCGCGCCAAGCCGGGGAGTAATGGACGTATCACCGAAATAAACACAGTGCTCATGCGGAAGGATATCATGGAGACGATCTGCGAGTGCTGCAGTATTTCCGGTTTTACTGGAATAAACGATGGCATATTTCATTGGCATTCCATTTACTGTAATGATGCGGCAATTGCGTCTGCAAGTGCGTCAAGCTCAGCTTCCTGATTGTCCTTCAGAGCTGATTTAATGGTTACATCTGCCTCGAGCACATGGATATTTTCATTGTACCGAGGATTTCACCCATCTGCTTTGAGGTGGTTGCCGCCCAGGTTCCATTCTGATCAGGCCGCGGTACGTTTTGTAAGACCGTGGGCTGCAAGCTGGTGGAGAAGTGTGTCCATATTGCAGAAGATACCGCCATTGTAGGTGATAGATGCAAAGACCATCGCGGAGGTACGGAACGCGTCTGCAATGATGTAGGACGGATGGGTCTTGGAAACGTCAAAGACGGAAATATGGCGGATGCCGCGGTCAGCAAGCTTTCCGGCAAGGATATCGGCAGCTTTTTCCGTATGACCGTAAACAGATCCGTAGGCGATCGTTACAGAATTCTCTTCCGGCGTATAGGAGCTCCATTTGAGGTATTTATCGATGAGCCATGGGAGATCTTCTCTCCAGATCACGCTGTGGAGCGGGCAGATCATACGGATCTCGAGCCCGGCAGCCTTCTTTAAGAGACCCTGTACGGACATGCCGAATTTTCCAACGATATTTGTATAATAACGTCTCGCCTCAGAGAGCCAGGCACCCTTATAGTCGATCTCATCAGCAAAGATATTTCCGTCGACAGCGCCGAAGGAACCGAAGGCATCAGCGGAGAACAGGATCTTTTCTGTCTTTCATAGGTAACCATGACCTCCGGCCAGTGTACCATCGGGGCCATCAACGAAGGTGAGTTCGTGGGAGCCAAGAGAGAGGGTATCGCCCTCTTTACCGGAATCGCGCGGCTGTCCACATCAAAATCAAAGAACTGTTTCATCATTCCCACAGCCTTTGCGGTGCATACGATCTTTGCCTCCGGGTAAGCGGCGATCACATCGGCGATGGATGCGCAGTGATCCGGCTCCATGTGGTTTACGATGAGATAGTCCAGAGTGCGGCCCTTTAAGGCAGCGGTCACATTTTCGAGAAAATCATGGGTGAAGGACGCGTCCACGGTATCGAAGAGCGCTGTCTTCGTCAAGAAGAACGTAAGAGTTATAGGACATTCCTGTAGGAACCGGATAAACATTTTCAAAGAGAGCGATGCGGCGGTCGTTGACGCCGACCCAGAAGAGAGAATCTGTAAGCTTTCTTATGTTATTCATGTTAGAAACCTCCTGATAATAATATTGCTGTGGCGTTTTCGGAATCTGCCAGAACGGGAACGGTGAAATACCGGAAAGGTACTGGCTTGAAAGAGTCACAAAAGGTCGAAAATAAAATCATCTGGACCTATATATCTATATTGTTGATGAATTTTGAAATTATAGAAATAAATTCAGACAAGACAGAAATATTGGCGCAGATATATTATCATTTTAAATGGAAAGTCGTCGGAGCAAGTAAAACCATCCTGTAAAATCTTAAAAAATTATTAAATACCAGTTGACAAGCGGGATATGAAGTCATATAATTCACTTGAAATTGATATTCGTTATCAATACAACTGTTCCCACAAATGGTTTGGTGAGAGGTGATGGAAATGCTTTACAGATGTAATTGTTTTGTTGCTGGTTGCCATGGCCGTGATCGGTGTGATAAAGAGTATCCGGAAACAGAAGAAGAGCGGTTCCTGTGGGGGCTGCTGCGGTTCCTGTTCCGGTTGCAGCGGATGCGGCAGTGTCCATTACGATACAGTCCGAAAGCTCATAAAGCCTGAGCGGATGGGGTGTAAAGAGGAGGAAACATGATGCCAATGACATTTTTACGTGCCGGTGAGACCGGCATGATCCAGCGTGTCGGCGGAGCGGAGGACACAAAGAGATTCCTCGCGAATCTTGGCTTCGTGGACGGAGCGACAGTGACAGTGATCTCTGAACTTAACGGAAATCTGATCGTAAGCATCAAAGATTCCAGAGTCGCGATCAGCAAAGAGATGGCAAAGCACGTTATGGTGCAGTAGCTGTGAAAAGGACAGTAACTGTTCAGCAGTTTGCATTATCCAGCAAGGAAGTGCAGACTGGGAAGAATGGGCAGTTATGGATGATGAAAGTTCAAGTGGGAGTTTTCCCACTTTGCTTTTTCCCCATAGGTTAGCATGCACTAATTAGCAACAACTAATCGGAAACTTTTGTAAAAATTCCACAAAAGGCAGGGGGGAATGGATCCGACCGCAGGAGTGGGTTCACAAGGATAGAAAGGAGAAGACATGACATTACGTGAAGTTCCGGTACATACAACGGTTAAAGTTGTAAAGATCAACGGAGAGGCGCATTCCGCCGCAGAATCATGGACATGGGCATTACCAAAACAGCGAGATCTACGTTCGTAAAGTAGCGCCGCTTGGTGATCCGGTCGAGATCACGATCCGCGGATACGAATTGTCTTTGCGAAAAGACGATGCGGAAAGTGTCGAAGTCGTTACAGTTTAATGCGGGATAAATTTTTTGCCTGATGTGTATGCAAAGCATTGGCAAAACCAGTTGCTGTCCGCCCAGAATGTGGACAGTGACAACAGGAAAATAGGAGGATGAAAATGGCTATTAATATCGCACTTGCGGGTAACCCGAACTGTGGTAAAACTACCATGTTCAATGCCCTGACAGGAGCTAACCAGTATGTTGGTAACTGGCCAGGTGTTACCGTAGAAAAAAAAGAAGGTAAATTAAAATCTGCCAAGAGCGGTGAAGAGATCATCATCACAGACCTTCCGGGTGTTTACTCCTTTCCCCGTACACACTGGAGGAAGTTGTAAGCCGTGATTACCTCGTTCACGAGAAACCGCAGGCGATCATCAATCTGGTGGATGCAACTAACATCGAGAGAAACTTATATCTGACAACTCAGATCCTCGAAATCGGTATTCCTGTCGTGATCGCGTTAAACATGGCTGACCTGCTTGCAAAGAGCGGGGATAAGATCGATGTGAAGAAACTTTCCGAGATCTTCGGCTGTGAAGTTGTTGAGACTTCCGCGTTAAAGGGCACAGGCCTTAAGGAAGTTGTCGAGAAGGCGATCGAGGCAGCGAAGAAGAACGAGTGGAAGAACCCGGCCGGCATCTTCTCCGGAAGCGTTGAGAACGCGATTGCAAAGGTTGAGGAAGCCGTCGGTGACGCTGTGGACGCAGACCAGAAGAGATGGTTCGCGATCAAGCTTCTGAGAAGGACAGCAAGGTCATCGAGCAGTTACATCTTCCGGCATCCGCTATGGCAGCTGTTAACACAGAAGTTACCCGTCTTGAGAAAGAGACCGATGACGATACAGAGAGCATCATCACAGACGAGCGCTATACATACATCGGAAGCGTGATCGACAAAGCCGTTAAGAAATCCGGCAAGAAGCTCTCCACCTCCGATAAGATCGATAAGATCGTTACAAACCGTATCTTGGGTATCCCGATCTTCGCGGCAGTAATGTGGTTCGTTTACTACATCTGCGTAAGTACACTTGGTACCATGGGTACAGACTGGGCAAATGATACATTCGGCGGCGGCATTCAGGAATGGGCAGGCGCAGCACTCGCGGCAGCAGGCGCAAGCGACTTCATCAGAGCCTTGTTGTAGACGGTATCCTCGGCGGACTCTTCGCTGTATTCGGATTCCTGCCGCAGATGGCACTCTTATTCTTAATGCTTTCCATCCTTGAGGACTGCGGACTACATGGTACGTATTGCCTTCGTTATGGACCGTGTGTTCCGTCACTTCGGACTTTCCGGTAAGAGCTTCATTCCGCTCCTTATCGCATCCGGCTGCGGTATCCCGGGTATCATGGCTTCAAGACCATCGAAAATGATAACGACAGACGACTGACAATCATGACAGCAACATTCATTCCATGTGGAGCGAAACTTCCAGTTATCGCTCTTTAGGCGGCATCATGGTTGCTGGACCTCCGGAGATTACTCCGATGCGGGAAATACAGCATTCTTAATGTACGCGTTAGGTATCGTCTGCGGTTCTTGTATCCGCAATCATCTTAAAGAAGACCAAACCATTCTCCGGCAAACCAGCTCCGTTCGTTATGGAGCTTCCGGCATACCACATCCGTCTGCTAAGACCGTTCTTATGCACACCTGGGAGCGTCTGTGGGGCTTCATTAAGAAAGCCGGAACAATCCTGTTCCTTGCATGCGTGGTCATGTGATCCTCTCCTCCTTCGGTTTCGAGAATGGTTCCTTCGGTATGGTAGAAGACACAGAGAACTGCCTCATGGCAATCCTCGGAAGCGCTCTTGCATGGATCTTCACTCCTCTCGGATGGGGCAAATGGCAGTGCGTTGCAGCGGCGATCTCCGGATTCTCCGCAAAAGAGGCTATCGTTTCCACCATGGGTGTCCTTGCAAATGTCAGCGAGGATCTCTCGAGGAGACAGACGTTGTCGCAGCCGCGATCAGAGACTGGTTCCCGACAATGGCAGCAGCCTTCTCCTTCCTTGTATTCAACCTGTTAAACTCCCCGTGTCTGGCGGCTATTTCCACAATGGCACAGCAGATGCAGTCCAGAAAGTGGTTCTGGTTTTGCAATCATCTTCCAGAATGTATTCGCTTACTGTGTAGCACTGATGTTCTACCAGTTCGGACTTCTTATGGAAGGCGGTTCCTTCGGAATCGGCACATCAGCAGCTGTTCTTCTCGGATTCCTCTATATGCTGTTCCGTCCGGATCCATATAAGAACCAGAAGAAGGCATCCCGCCGCTCTGTAGCAGCATAATTTTGGCAGTATTACTTCATTATTCCATAGAAACTCTATAAAAGATCCAGGTCAGAGGCGGACGTCGCTTCGTGGCCTGGATCTTTTCAGTGGAAACCGCATAGCTTATAGAAGGAAGATTGCGAGTCGCGCCGGGGTCGGACGGCCTTCGCGGATCAAAGGAGACAAAACGATGGAAAATATCGGAAATATTATTCTTGGGATCATGATCCCGTTTGCGGGGACGACACTTGGAGCTGCGTGCGTATATTTTATGAAGAAGGGAATCCGTCAGAATGTGGAAAAAGGTCTTCTGGGCTTTGCGGCCGGTGTCATGGTGGCGGCATCCGTGTGGTCACTTCTGATCCCGTCCATGAATCTTTCCGCGGATCTGGGACGTCTGGCGTTTCTGCCTGCGGTGACCGGATTCTTCTGCGGCATCCTGTTCCTGCTGTCCCTTGACGGGCATGTGCCTCATCTTCATCGGGTGCGATGAACCGGAAGGTCCGTCCTGCACGTTAAAAAATACGATGCTTGTCCTTGCGGTGACCCTTCATAATATTCCGGAAGGAATGGCGGTCGGTGTCATGTTCGCGGGCCTTCTTACGGCAAACAGCGGGATCACTTTAGCCGGTGCGTTTGCCCTGTCCGTCGGGATCGCGATCAGAACTTCCGGAGGGCGCGATCATTTCCTGCCGCTCAAGGGTGAAGGAATGAGCAGCAACCGGGCATTTCTATATGGGACACTTTCAGGCGTGGTAGAGCCAGTGGCGGCAATCCTCACCGTTTTGATGTACAGGGTCCTCGCTCCGGTCCTGCCGTATCTTCTCGCCTTCGCTGCAGGTGCCATGATGTACGTGGTCGTGGAGGAGCTGATCCCGGAGACCGCGGGGGAGAACACTCGAATATCGGGACCATCGGGTTTGCGGTCGGGTTTGCATTGATGATGATGCTTGACGTAGCACTTGGATGATACAATATGGACGACTGTGCATCCCGCGGAGCGTTTATCTCAGTCGGACCTGATTCCCACTGAGACGAGTTTGTTGTTACTCATTACCTGAAAGAGGTGAGAGTCTTCCCGGCTAAGATAATATTATAGGGAAGGGCGACGTCCCCTTGTCCTCTGTCAAGTGGAAAAGGTCAGAAGAATAAAAAAAAGTGGATATCCAGAGTCCATGATGTGACTCTGGGATATCCACTTTTATTCGGCAATCAAATTTTTCAACGAAGATCGATCAAATTGTCAAAATACATTTATTATCGGAAATGCTTGTATAATTAGAATCTCTTCCGTACCCCGATAGAAAAGCAGCAGCAGCGGGAAGAGCTCAGACGTCCGCAAGCATATCAAAGGTCAGAACCAGCTTGGAGAGTTGGAGAAGAGCCCGAAGTTCTGGGCCGGGCCTACAAGTTCCAATCCCGGTCCGATGTTGTTTAAGGTAGCCGCGACAGCGTAAAGTTTAGTCACAAGATCGTAGTTGTCGATGCCGATGAGCAGCACGGAGATCGCGAAGATCAGGATGTATGCCGCAATGAAGACATTTACGGAGGAGAACCACATGCTCCACCGCGCGTCCCTCAAAATGGATCTTGCCGGACCTGATTCGGATGGAGACTCTGGGAGAGCTCCTTTGTCAGGGAGCGGAATAACAGCACGATACGGGACACCTTAATGCCGCCGCCGGTACTTCCCGCGCAGGCACCGATAAACATTAAGAGCACCAGGTTGTTTTCGGGATTGTCGGCCAGGAGTTAAAGTCCACGGTGGCAAGCCGGTGGTCGTGATGATGGAAGCAACCTGAAACGCGACATGGTGGAACGCGAGGAACAGGCTGTCGAAGAAATCCCGGACAAAAACGTGATGACGAGGATCGACGCGGCAATGATCCAGGTACCATCGCGCCTCCTCGCAGCGCAGCGCTTCCTTCGGCTTTCATATAGAAGAGAAGTACGTTAAAGTTGATGCCAAGAGGATCATAAACACGGTAACTACGCCCTGAAGGTAGGTGGAATAGCTTCCGAAGCTGTCGTTCTTGATACCGAAACCTCCGGTTCCCGCGGTACCGAAAGCGGTACACAGGAATCAAACACCGGCATCTGTCCCACAAAGCAGGAGAATAACTCTAGAACCGTCAGGAAGAGATAGAGCCCATAGAGGATCTTTGCGGTGGACTGCACCTTCGGGACCAGCTTTGTGACAGGGTCCCGGGCTTTCTGCCTTCATGAGGTTCATATGATAGCCGTTTCCGGTAGCGGAAGCAGGCAGAGAAGGAACACGAGAACTCCCATACCACCGATCCAGTGTTAAAGCTCCTCCAGAACAGGACGCCGTGCTGAAGTGGTTCCACGGCGGGAAGAATACTGGCACCGGTCGTCGTAAATCCGGACACAGTCTCAAACAGGGCATCCACCGGTTTGTGATGGATCCTTAAGAGAATGGGATGGAACCCATGATACTCATGACGATCCAGCAAGGCAACCGTCACGGAACCTTCCTTGCGTAGAATACCTTGTTTTCGGCTGCTTGCGGACCAAGGGATCACACCGGAATCAGGCAGAGGACGATCGTGATGAAGAATGCCAGTGCGCAGCTTTCATGGTAGATCAAGGGACTGCCAGGGATGGCACAAGAAGCGCCGCCTCCACGTCCAGAATCCAGCCGATAATATAAAGATCATCGAATAATTCATGGAATCGCTCCTTTATGATTTTAAGATATCGGATATCACCGAGACCGCGGTTTGTGGTCACGAGAATCACGGTATCCCCGACCTTGATTATATTCTGACCGCGGGGGTGAGGATCTGACCGTTTCGGTTGATGCAGCAGATCAGAAGGTTGTCCTTTAAGTTTAAGTCCATAAGCGGCACATTCGTGACAGCGGAATCCTCTTTGATGGAGAACTCCAGTGCTTCGGCACGGCCGTCCAGGATCTTATACAGTGTTTCCACGTTGCAGCCGATGGTGTTCTGGCGGGCACGGACGTACTGTAGGATATAATCTGCCGTCAGGTACTTCGGGTAGATGATGCTGTCGATACCGAAGCTGTCGATCACGTCATCGAAGGCGATCTTATTGACCTTTGCGATGAGCTTTGCGTTGGAGTGGAGCTTTCCGTAGAGGGCGAGGAAGATATTCTCTCGTCAAGTCCGGTGAGGGCCACAAGGGAATCAGCGTAGGTCAGGCCTTCTTCAGAAGAAGATCCCGATCACTTCCGTCCCCGTTTATGATGTCAGCGCCGGGAATCACTTCGCTTAAGTAATCACAGCGCTCTTTCGCTGCTCGATGATCGGACACGGAACCCGATCTTTAAGAGTCCTGGGCCAGATGGTGGGCGATGGTGCCGCCGCCGATGATCAGGGAATTTTTACGGATTTTGAGCGGAGACCGATCTTTTCAAAACTGAGCCGTATTTTCAAGAGATCCCACGATAGAGAGGATATCCGTATCCTGAAGGACAAAGCTTCCGTTCGGGATCACGACCTCGGATCCGCGCTCAACGGCACAGATCAGGACATCGCATTTTAACTGTCTCATGATATCCATGATAGTTTTTCCGCCGAACCCGATCTCAGGTTTTAAGCGGAAACGGAGCTCGACACGTCCCTTTGCGAAGGTGTCGATCTTGATGGCGGACGGGAATTTTAAGAGCTTTAAGATCTCTCTGGCCGCCGTCAGCTCCGGGTTGATGATCATGGAGTCCGAGCTTTTCCTGAATGAAGCGGATCTCCTTATTATAGAGCGGGTTTCTTACGCGGGCGATGGTGTCACAGTGTCCGGTCTTCTTCGCCATCAGGCAGCAGAGGAGGTTTAGTTCGTCCTCGCCGGTGACAGCGATAAAGAGGTCCGCGCTTTCCACTCCGGCTTCCTGCTGGATATTGAAGCTGGCGCCGTTTCCAACGATTCCCAGGGCGTCAAACTGGTTGGAAAGATGTTCCACTTTCTGCGGATTCATATCGACCATAACGAGATCGTGGCCCTCGGCGCTTAAGCGCTCCGCAAGGCTCACGCCGACTTTTCCGCAGCCGACAATGATGATCTTCATATGTTTACCGGTCCTTTCAATTAATTACGCTTCCCAGCGTCCGGAAGCCGCACGGGAGTACAAGTTTGGAACTTGTAACCGGAAGCCCGATCTCCTCAGGTTTACAGTTCCGCCGAACTGCGGAACAACGGCTGTTCCGAGCATATAAGTCAGAACGGCCGGAGCAAGTCCGGTTGTGTAGGAGTTGATCAGGTAGAATAACGGCTTGTCGGAGAGGAGCTTTGCGCAGAGCTTTACTAACGGGTAGATTGCGTCCTCAATTTTCCAGATCTCGCCCTTCGGGCCGCGGCCATAGGATGGCGGATCCATGATGATGGCGTCATAATGGTTGCCGCGGCGGATCTCACGCTCTACAAATTTTACACAGTCATCGACCAGCCAGCGGATCGGCGCGTCCTCAAGGCCGCTGGACTTCGCGTTCTCTTTTGCCCAGGCGACCATGCCCTTGGAGGCGTCAACATGGGTCACGGAAGCTCCGGCTTTCGCGGCTGCCAGAGTTGCGCCGCCAGTGTATGCGAAGAGATTTAAGACCTTGACCGGGCGTCCCGCGTTTTGATCTTTCGCCAAACCAGTCCCAGTTAGTAGCCTGTTCCGGGAACAGTCCGGTATGTTTGAAACTGAAAGGTTTTAAGTGAAAGGTCAGGCCTTTGTAGCCTATGGTCCACTGCTCCGGAGACTGAAGAATTCCCACTCGCCGCCGCCTTTTGAGCTTCTGTGGTAGTGGCCGTTCATCTTTCTCCACTGTGGTGCCTTTTATCGGTATCCCAGATAACCTGGGGATCCGGACGGACCAGAATATATTTTCCCCAACGCTCCAGCTTTTCACCGCCGGAACAGTCGATGACTTCGTAGTCCTTCCATCCATCTGCTATCCACATAATTGTATTCCATCTCTTTCTTTAGACTTTTTGCGTAAAAACGGATCAGGGCACAAAATGCCTATGATATACCAGTATAATAGATTCGGGGATACTGTCAAATAGGAGTGGGATGGAATGCGGGATGTTGGCGGAAATATGGGGAACATGAACGGAAAATGTGTCTTTCTGTGGCGGGAATGCGGCAGAACTGTGGTGGGGACTTAAGAGAATTGACAGGTATTTTCTGTTGAATAATCAGGGAGTTACTGGTAAAATAAAATCAGATGTATTGCGAAATGAAAAATACGGCCGGAAGGCAGAAATCCCATCGGCGAAGCTGATCCGGAATGGATGTTGGCGATAGTTATGCTCCTTTTGGGGTACAGGAAGGAGACGGAGCGAGTGAAGAAAAAGGGTTAAGAATACTGGCAGCAGCGGCGGTCCTGACTTTCGGATGTCTGACGATGAACGCCTACGCAGCGGAAGGCTGGGCGCTTTCAATAATATATGGACGTATCTTGATAAAACGGAAACCGCGTGACGAATGAGTGGAAAAAGGGCGCGGACAATCTCTGGAGATATTTAAACAACAGCGGTGAAATGGCGGTCAACAGCTGGGCCGACAACGATTACTATGTGGATGCTAACGGAATCATGGTGGCGAATAAGTGGATGCAGATCGCGTCCCCTACAGCAGAGACAGTCAGACCTACTGGTTCTACTTCGGTTCCAGCGGAAAAGTCACAAAAGGACACCTGGAAGAAGATCGATGGAAAAGTTATTACTTTGACGCTGACGGAATCATGCAGACCGGCTGGACCGAAGATGGGCATTACTATTTAAGCTCCAGCGGAGCGATGGTGACAGGATGGAGATATCTGGAGCCGAAGGATGAGGACAGCAGCCTTTACGGAACGGAAAGCGATGATGGAAAGTACTGGTTCTATTTTCCGCAAGCGGAAAGAAGCAGAGCCCGTCGACCAGCGATGACGGCGGAAGTATAAGGTAACAAAGATCGATGGAAAATACTATTGCTTTGACGCAGACGGACGGATGCGCACCGGCTGGGTGTATTTAGAAGGTGATCCGGAAAATTCAAGTAAGAGTTCGATTGCGGATTGGAGATATTTCGCGGAGAGCGGGATCCAGAACGCTACAGTCGGCGCGGCGATCTCAGGCTGGCTTTCCTTAAACCCGCCGGAACAGCTTCAGGACAATGTGGATGAGCCGGTGGTATGGTATTATTTTGATAAAACGGTGAGCCAAAGACCGGACCGGAAGACGGAAAAGCGTCCACGAGCGATTTTGTCCGCATCAATGGAAAGACGTATCTCTTCGACCAGAAAGGAAATCCGGTCAAAGATTAAAGAAGGTACGGATCGGATCGACCAGCGAATATACGTCCTACTACTTTGATAAGTCATCCAGAACCTCAGTAAAAGGAAAAATGACCGTCGAGGAAGGCGACGGAAACAAGACCACGTTTTATTTTAATGAAGGGACCTATGCAGGCCGCGGAACAAACGGCGTGAAGAACGGATACCTTTATTATATGGGAAAACTTCAGCAGGCAGACAGCTCGAGCCGTTATGCGCTGATCAGCATTCTGAATGGAAACGGCAGTTATCAGACGTATGTGGTAAACAACTCCGGACGTATCTCCAAGAATACGACGGTAAAGGGACCGCGATGGAAACAAATATAAAGTTAATTCCAGCGGAATCTGACGCATATCAATGACGAGGCAGCAAGCTCCACGGAAGATTACGGCGAGCCGACCGAGCCGGTATTTGAGAATGACTGATGTGGATCTTGGATAAATGATAAAGGATTTTTGAAGGACCAGGGGCAGAGATGTTCCTGGTCTTTTCTTTGCATTTCGTGCAGAATTTTGACATCTTGTGTCGAACCGATTGACACGCCTTGTTTTCTAATGATATTCTGACGACAGAGACGTGAAGATAAGAGGGAGGCGGATTGCATGAGATATAATTTTAGAAGATGGATGGCAGGATTATTGACGGCAGTGATGGTGGGATCCATGATCATATCACCAGTCTATGCGGAATCAGCTATGATTCGGCCGAATACCGATTTTGAAGTATATACGGCGAGTGATGCGGTGAAGGAGAAAGCGACACAGTCAGACACGGTGAGAAACCGCAGAGGGCGAAAAAGATGAATTATCGAAGCTTAAGGCATCGGACGCCAATGCGCTTCTCAGGACATTGAATGTCGCAGCGGAGTATGATCTGAAGAATGGGGAAGTGATCATTGATCGGGATGGCGATTACACGATCAGCGGCACATATAAAAGACGACTGGAACGGATCATGTGATCACGGTGAAGAAGGGTGTTTCTGACGATCACTTTTTAGGGTGTGTCAATTGAAACCGCAAATGCGAATACAGCTAAAATGTCCTGTATTGAACTTGAAGAGGGAGCGGATGTGACGCTGGTTCTCCGGAATGAACAACCTGTATACAGTCAGCAATTCCGGCGCGGCGATCCATGTGCCGGAAGGAAGCAGCCTGACGATGCGGGCAGGATCTGATCAGGATGTCCTGTATTCGTTTGCGCGCTTATGGAGCTGGAATCGGAGGAAACAGCGGAGAGGACATGGCAAGATCACGATCGAAAGCGGAATGGTGGTAGCTTGTTCTGGAATGAGTCTGACAGATAAAGGACCGGAAAAGGAACGGAATCGGACAGTGGAGCCGGAATCGGATCTGGTTCGGCGGGAATTGGCGGTGGTATGATTACAATCGCTGGTGGATCCGTTTACGCCGCAGCATCCGTTGGAGCTGGAATCGGCGGTGGATATAAGGGAACATCGGGAACTGTTGTGATTTCCGGCGGAGATGTAGAGGCACGGGCGGAGAGTATAACAGTACAGTGAAAGCTGTTGCAATCGGTCCAGAGACGGTCGATGGTATGGATAATAGTTTTACATTGAAAGCCAGTGAAAAGAAAAAGCAACGGCAGAATTCGGAATTGATCCAACCAAAACATACACGGTCAATATTGGAAATGAGCAGACCATCAAGTATCCGGGAAGCCGTGAAGATCAGATATGGAGAACAGACACGAAATGGGAAGCTTACCGTTACTCCAGAAGAAGGTGTTACCTATTCTGGAAACGGAAGAGTTGAGATCGCCGGAGCTGGTCCATATACAGTTACAATGGCAGATTCTGGGACAGCGACAAGGGAATTTATTGAGATCAAGAGCAGCTGTACCGTTACTTTGGAACAGCTCAATATTTATCCGAATGCACAGAAGGTTCCTGCAATTGATATCGATGAGGGACTTGAAAAGGTGACCTTAAAGCTGGAAGGCAGAAATATTCTTAAGGGCGCTGAGCTTGCGGCGGCGATCGATAATCATGGGACTCCGCTGGAGATAACAGGAAGCGGAAGTCTGGATGCCACAGCCGGCTCCGGGTCTGCGGCGATCGGTGGCAGCTGCTATGTATATTCTGTGCCGGTAGGCAAAAATATTACGATCTCCGGCGGTGATCTGACCCTGCGGTCAAATGGAGATGGAACCTGTCTGGGAGCTGGTGCTGCCAGCAGCGCAAGTACGGGAGTGCAGATAATCTGGTCATTTCCGGTGGAAATGTAAACCTGATCAAGAGCGGGGCGGTTATTGTATTGGCTCGACAGACGTTTATGTTAGTTCGGTACCGAATATCCGGATCACAGGAGGAAATGTCACAGCGACGGTGTCCGGAGACACAGGAAAATCTGTCAGAGTCCTATCACGATAGCGCCTGAAAATGGAAAAACAGCGACACTGTATACAGGAAACTCAGCTCCGGGAAGCGCGGTTCTCGGGCTGCGCGGGAAGGAAAATATGAGCCCGTGTCAGAGAAGTATATGCGTGTAAAGTTTGGAACACCGCATAACCTTACTGTTACGGGAGGAACGATCACCTCAACAGAGTCCGAATTTGCGGAGGGTGAGAAAGTGCCGGTCAGCGCGAGTGCCGAGATCACGGATGGAGCCGGAGGAACCTTGTATTTTGCAGGATGGACGGTTGAAAATGGAAGCGGAACGTTCGCGGATCCTTTGTCTCCCGGAACAACATTTACGATGTCCGATGTGGATACAGAGATCAAGGCGAACTATACAGGTGGATATTTTGTTACAGTTGCTGACGGAACCATCACCCTGGAACAGGAAAACTATGCACCGGGCAGCACTGTCACGATCACAGCGAAAGATAGATCCTCGGAAAAATTATGTTTCGATCACTGGGAGATCACGAACGGAAACGGAGAATTCTTAAACGGAACGGCCAGTCAGAAAACGGCACAGCTTAAAGTAAACAGCAGCCTGTCCGTAAAGGCGGTCTATGTTTCCGGGCACAGCCTCACGGTAAATAATGGAACTGGAAGCGGAGCTTACAGAACTGGGATATAATCGAGATCACGGCATCTCTACCGGCGGGATCAGAATTTTCGTCATGGACGCTGGATTCTGGCTCAGGAACCTTTGAAAACTTCTACAGCAGCACGACAAGATTTTACGATCGGATCAGAAGATGCTGTGGTCACAGCCCAGTATAGGGCGAAGGACTCACCGGTGACTTCATCGTGAGCGGTGGAATCCTGGGAACAGATTATAAATATGAGAACGAAATACTGACCATAACGGGCAGCGGAAAATACGAGATCTCCCTGAAAGAGGGCATTGAGACGACTGGAAATCAGATCACGGTTCAGGGCGGAAAACCTGTAATTACGCTCCATAGCGTAAAGTGAATGGAGACTATGCGCTCAGGATCAGGAATGAAGCAAATGTGACGTTGATTCTGGATGGGGAAAACTCCATGTGTTCAAAAAATCGAACTGTGTGTATGTGCAGGACAATTCTTATCTCACGATCACGAGCATTCAGGGGATGGAAGCTCTGCGGAACACTGCGTGCAGAAGAAAATAAGTCTGGCGAGATCAATCATGCCGGAATCAGAGGCGGTTCCATTACTGTAAAAGGCGGAACAGTTATCGCGAAAGGTGAATATGGAGCGGCAGGAATCGGCGGAGACGCAGGGAGGAGTACAAATGATAATTTCTCCATCTCAATTGAAGGAGGTACCGTGGAAGCTGACGGCGGCTGGGAGGTGCCGGCATCGGAAGCGCAAACCAGGCAGGCGGAAATGTCAATATCAGTATTTCCGGCGGAACCGTAAAGGCTGTCGGAGGCCAGGCTCTGCCGGTATCGGAATCGGATATAATAGCTGGGCGAAGAGCAGGATAACGATCACCGGCGGAAGGACAGACGCAAGGGAGGAAGCAGGAGCTCTGGCGAAAATACGACCAGCGGTGTCGGGGCAGGCTCAAAAATGATGATGTGGAGTTTTTATTGATGAGAAAGCGCTGATCATGCACGGACTGAGTTCCGCAGATGAGAATGTTACAGCGCAGGAGATCAATCAGAAGACCACAGGATGGACGCTACGCGGTCATTTATTTTCAGGCCGATGAGAGCGGAGAGGCCGCTTCGATCTCACTGACGCCGGAGACGGAGGTAATGTATCCTGGAAGTTCAAAACAGTTTACCGCAGCTGTTAAAAAGCAAAAGATCCGACGGTGGACTGGCGTGTATCCGGAAATACCAGCAGCGATACAAAGATCAGTTCGCTGGGAATCCTGACGGTGGGTGCGGATGAGAAAGCGGAAACGCTCAGCGTGACAGCGGGCTTAAGGTCATATAATAAAACTGCATCCGCCGTGGTAACAGTGAAACAGATCCAGACAGGTCTTGCGGTTACTTCCAGAAGAAATTGAAGTTGGAGATTCTGTTTTGGCTGTGATGACGGTTCCGGAAGGAATGAGTGGACAGATCCGGTTTTATGTAGATAAAGCCGCGGTGGAAGTCCGATCACATCAACGGGAGGCAAAACATCGTTTACGATCGGAAAAGAACTTCTCCCGCTGGGAACACATGAGATCTATGCGGAATATTACGGAAATGGATTCCGGGTCAAGAGTGGACAGATCTCAGTGACTGTAAAAACGCAATCCACAGATCGTAAGCTGGCCGGAAGCTATAAGGAATATTTATTATGGCCAGCAGGCATCAAGTGCCGGACTGAAGGGCGGAAAATCTGGAGCTATACCTGGCGACTTTGGTTTTGATGTCGCATGGCCGGAAGTGGGAACAGATGAAGCTCTGTGCCACTTTACGCCAAAGCCAGAGTACCGCGATACATATGAGACGATCTACAATAAAATTAAGATTAAAGTTTTGCCGGCAACTGAGAGTCGAGGAGGATCCTGTGGTAAATATTCAGTATGGACAGTCCCTGAAAGATGCGGTGATCTCTGGAGGAAAGGTGATCAATCCAAATTATATATTAGGGCAGAAGCAGATGATCGTGGATGGAAAATGGAGCTTTTAAGGATCCAGATTCTGTACTTTATCCAGATACATCCTGCGCAGTAGTATTTACCCGGAGGATACGAAAAAACTACACGGGAGCGACTGAAAAAGAAGTTTCGGTTACTGTTTCGGCGGCAAAACCAGATCTCACTATGGAGCTTGACCGGGGAGACGCAGGTTGCAGGAAAGCGGATAACTGTTTCGGCAAAAGCGAAAATGCGTTTTCTCCTGCACTTGAGGATGTACCGGAGATCCGAATTTCTTATCAGATCGGGGATGGAGCTGAGCAGACTGCTTCAGGAAATGAGATCCAGATCCCTATTGGGACCGCTGTCGGGACGATCATCACGATCACGGCGAAAACAGCTGCTGTTTATGGCAGATATATTGAAACTTCCGAGACAAAACGGTGACAGTGGCAGACAAAACGATCGTGAATAAGCAGATATCTGTGACGGTACTTGATGTGGAATATGGCAGCTCACCAGTTCCGGAGGGAACATTTGCGGAAATGTGGGATGGAGATGAGACATGGGCTTACGTACGTACAGTGTGGATGGTGGAAATACATGGAGTACGGGCACCGAAAACAGTGGGAAGTTATCTTGTAAGCTTTTTATGAGGATGACTCACAGAAAGGAGAGAATATTTCTTCCTGGAATATTATTCCCAAAACGGTGATTGTGGCGGGCATTGTACTGGAGGAAAAATCTATGACGGAAGAACTGGCGTGAATGTGAGATCAGTAAGCTTTGGCGGTCTTGCAAACGGAGATACTCTGGAGTCAAAGGATTATTCTGCAGCAGCAGAATTTGAAGATGCAAATGCGGGAACAGATAAAAAGCTTTGTAGAGGTTTCCTTATCCGATACGGAAAATGCAAAGAATTACGTTCTGGATCAAGCAGGAAAGTTCATTCTTGATGGACAGAGCATCAAAAAGCCGAAGCGCCCTCTGTTCCGGAGATCTCTGAGGGCGTACAGCTATGGAATAAGCGGAGAGCAGGAGATCGTTCTTCCGGATTCTCGGAAGACTGTGGAGATTTCTGGCGGAAATGCCGATATTATATCTGATGAGTCCGGCATCCTGGAAGAAATTGCCGTAGAGGGACGCAGTTAAAATTCGCGCTGAAGAAGAATGACGATCACAGATCGGAGCATCAGCAGTGATCCGGGTCAGTGGCGTTCTTACGGAAAACTATGAGATACCGGATATTCAGGTCGTAATCTCTGAATGACAAGAATGAGCAGCATCCGATTGCGGGAACGATTACGTTCCAGCTGAATGGTGATGAAAAACATTCACAGCTGAGATCGGGGCTGTCGAGGGCGCAGAGTACAGTTTTGACGGTACCACCTGGTCAGACAACAACCGGAAAGGTGACTGCCAGCCGGATACCCTGTATCACGGATGGATCCGTCTGAAGGAGACGGAGACAGAAAATGCGGGACCTGCGGCGGAGGTTTCCGGAAAAACTCCGAAACTGGCAGAAAAGCCGCCTGTGGACGGACCGGAGAAGCCCGGAGATGGCGGGAATACCGGAGGAGACAATGGCACAAAGCCTGGAGATGGCGGAAATGCTGGAGAAGATAACGGCACAAAGCCTGGAGATGGTGGAAATCCGAAGAAAACAATGGCTCAAGACCAGGAAGTGGAACTGGTTCATCCAGTTCAGACTCTTCCAAACCGGAGATCAGTGAAAGAAAGCCGGATATCAGCCGTGACAGTAAAAGGGATATATTGATCCTGTAAAGGGAATTATCCCGGCGCTGCGAACAAAGCGGTAAACGATGGACACAGCCATTGGATGAAGGATAAGAATGGCTGGTGGCTGAGATACAGCGATGGCAGTTATGCGGCAGGAAAGATGATCGCGGGAGAGCACGATAATATGCAGACGGTTGAGCATCAGTGGGAACTGATCAACGGAAGCTGGTATACATTTGATGAGCAGGGATATCTGCGTGTTGGACTTTCTATGATGCCGGTTATAGGGGCTGGTTCTATATGGATGAAAATTCCGGAATGCAGACTGGCTGGGTACTCATCAATGAAAGATGGTATTTCTTCAATCCGGTTTCTGATGGAACAAGAGGAATGATGTTTATCGGAAGAAAACGCCGGATGAGTATTTTGTGACGGAAGATGGCAGCTGGGACGGAAAGACAAAATAATAAATAAGAGAACAGCCAGGTGAAGTGAGAAAACTCCCTCTTGCAGTTTATGGGATAAACGCGCAGAGAGGGTTTTATCATTATGAACCTAAAAATCCAGAGAAATAATCAATGAAAGGCAGTCTCATTAAACTTCTTCACCATTGATCAAAACATGCTGGATCACACCTGTCACATCAAACGGGCAGCCGTCAACAATAACAACATCGGCGTCTTTTCCTTCTTCAGAGAACCGACACGGTCAGCGATGCCAATGTGCTCAGCCGGGTTGATGGTTACGGCGCGGAGTGCCTCATACTCGTCCATACCGGCTTTGATAGCGAGCCCTGCGCAGAGCGGCAGGTAGTGGAGCGGGTTACCGGCATCTGTGATGATGGAAACATGACATCCGGCTTTCGCGAGAATGCCAGGTGTCTCCCAGGTCTTATTCTGAGCTCAAATTTGGAGGCATGTCCGAAGGTCGGACCTACCGCGAGCGGGAGATTTTCCTTTGCGAGTTCATCCACGATCATATGGCCCTCTGTCACGTGCTCCAGAGTCAGGCCGACACCGAATTCTTTCGCGATACGGATCGCAGTGAAGATATCGTTTGCCTGATGGGCATGGGCTTTTAACGGGATTTCATGGTTTAATACCGGGATCAGAGCTTCGGACTTCTGGTCGTAAGCCGGAAGCTTGGAGGCGTCATCACCGGCAGCCTCGATCTTTGCCTTGTAAACCTTCGCTTTATTTAAAGCCTCGCGGATTTTGCGGCATTTGTCATACGGCTGGAGATTCCCTGTTTCTGGTAGCAGCGTTTCGGGTTTCACCGAAAGCGCATTTCATAGCGACGGGGAATTTAACGATCATATTGTCAACACGGGTTCCAACCGGTTTGATAGCAGCGAAGGTTCCGCCAATGGAGTTGGAGCTGCCTGGACCGGTTGCGAAGCAGGTAACACCGGCTTTCGCGGCCATCTTCATACACGGGTCAAACGGGTTGATTCCGTCGATCGCCTGTACCTGTGGAGTTACCGGGTCATTCAGTTCATTGTAGTCATGTCCTCGTAGCCGATCCGTAGCCGTCAAGACCGATATGGCAGTGGGCCTCAACAAATCGGATAAACCTGGAGTCCGGTGGCGTCGATAACCTCAGCACCGTCAGCAGAG
>SCPP01001621.1_pt1 | contig 25162 bp, 22 predicted proteins | sample 6106811 | NCBI WGS metagenome assembly SCPP01 (sample SAMN10720449, study PRJNA508395) | human gut metagenome | isolation source: Participant 2 stool, 15 month | host: Homo sapiens | collected 2018
GTTTGGTGGTTACCGTGATAACACCATTTGCGGCGCGTGCACCATATATGGCGGCAGAAGCGTCTTTCAGTACAGAAATAGATTCGATGTCTTCAGGGTTGAGGCGGCTGAACGGTCAGCAATACCATCCACAACGATCAGTGGAGAAGTATTCTAAAGTCCCTTTTCCGCGGATAAGAATGTCGGCTCCATCCTCGCCGTTCGCCTGAACGGTATTGGCTATGATACCGGCTGTCTTACCGGCTAGGTATTACTTAAATTGGTCGCTGAGACTTTTAATATCTTCACCGCTTACAGATGATACAGAGCCTGTCAGGGTTGCTTTTTTGTGTGCCATAACCTACCACTTCATCCAGTATCTCCGTATCTTCTTTAGCGTAACATTTACGGTTCGTTGTCCGTTGATGGATATTTCCATCTTTTATATCCTATGTAGGATATTGTCAATGTGCCTTGGGCCGGTGCATTGAGGCTGAACTTACCGTCAAAGTCGGTAATGGTTCCGTTGGTCGTTCCTTTTACCACAACGCTGGCTCCGATGACAGGTTCCCCGCTATCGGTAATCCGACCGCTGATGGTTTGATTTTGTTGAACTGTTTCCATGACTGATGTGCTGGCTTTGAACTTACAAGCACTAATTCCAATACCCGCAGTAAGGAAAAGACAGGTGGTAGCCTTCAGCAAAGCCCTGCTGAACAAGGCCCGGTTCTCATGTGTTTTCATCATACAGTTTTATTTATAAGGTTTATATGTTCATTCAGTTCACTTTCCATTCAATCACCCCTCCCGAAGCTCCTTTCTGCAATTGTGCTGCAATTTTAAGCCCTTTGTTTTGACAGGAAGAAGAAGAAAATAATACACATATTACTGCATATTTTATTTTAAGCTTGGCATAATATGAGTCACCCGGTATTGTTTTATCGTAAACGGATAAAACTACCATGGACAACACCCCACTCCCGAACGCAATTCTTATCTTATTATCTATCCATGAACGACCTGACCAGCGGATTCAACATCGGCACCAATTACACGCTGAATCCACAATTCAATGAAATGACAGGATTCACAGAAAAAGATGTACGGGATATGCTGGAGTACTCCACAACATGCCCATTCAATCATTCGGTAGACAAGTTGATAGAACTGATTGCTTTTCTACTTCGGAATGCTGACCATCAGCGGAATGCATAAAGGAGAAACCAAACTCACCATCCCCAACTAGGTGGTACGTGAACAACTCTTTGCCTACATTCTGGATACTTATCATGAAAACGACTTGACTTTCGACAGTTATGAAAAGAGGAAGCTTGCCTCAGGGCTGGCTTATGATGGCAAATGGAAACCTTATTTTGAATACATTGCCGGATGCCTGCACCGTTATGCCTCGCAACGGGACAAGCAGAAAGGTGAATATTTTGTTCATGGTTTTACTCTTGCCATGACCGCACAAAATCCTTTCTATCGTCCTGTGTCCGAGAAAGACAGTCAGGAAGGATACGTCGACCTGTTCTTGCATCCGTTATTGGATATTTACAAAGACATAAGTCACTCCTACATCATCGAACTGAAATATGCCAAAGGAAAAGACAGTAGCGAACGGATAGAACAATTAAGGCGACAAGCCATTGAACAAGCTGAACGCTACGCTTCAAGCGAGTCTGTGCAGAAAGCGATAAGCCCTACCATGCTACATAAAATCATTGTTGTATACCGAGGCATGGAAATGGTTGTTTGCGAAGAATTGTAATCGATAAGAGGCAGTCTGCCCTTACAATGGAAGCATTCATTCGTCCGTTCTATCCACGTTTTCATCGAAAGTACAAAATTGTTGCTTCGTCGCATTTGTAATTACAAAGATAAGATGCCATTTTTTCGATGATTTTTCGTATCAGTTTCTTCTGCATCAGCACATTACCATTCCAAATCATGCACAGTATATTACTGTAAATCAACGATATACTGTGTAAATAGATTCCAAGTCCCCTTGAAACGGTTTGCCATTCTCCGCTGTCAAATTCGGCTTGACGTATACAGGTTGTTTTAATTCCTGTGCCATAGCTGTGGTCGCTTCCTTGCAAGAGAGCATAGCTGTGGCATATTTTGTCTGGTCTGTTCGTTGCCGCCTAGGTGAAGAGGCGATTTCACTTGCATTCGGCCTCGTGCGTGTTTTTTTTTTAGCGAAAGTGATAAACTACGTACTCTCTTTCCGAGTCTAACCATTTTGATTCTGTTCTTTTCATATTTGATGGCGGCCGTCGTTATAAAGTTTCGTCTTCCAGCCTTGGTATCCATTCCCTCAGGACCTACTTCTCCCTTTTAGGTCTTGGCCTTTTCCGCAGCAGTCCTTTTGGTCTTATTACCTTTATCCCCAAGGTTGTAATTTCCATAAAGGTATTGACGGTCTTTGTGGCGAGGTCATCCGACACACGGGTTCCTGCGTCAGAGCAGAGCTGTCATATTTTTCCCGACCGCCCCGTAGCAGGTTGCATATCCTTTATCGGTGCGACGACGAATACCGTCTGGAATGCCGTCGTCTGAATCGCGGTTCTTTCCTCTTGAAAAGGAGGAACGGAAGAAGGATTTTCTTCAAATTTCCTCGAATCGCCTGAATGAGCCGCTTACTGTTAAAAGTATCGGAAAACAGTTGAAAAGTAATTCCCCATTCTATAAGCCGTGCAGTTTTATTTTGATAACTTTGCCACATAATAAAAAGTGGATGTACAGTGAAAGAACCGGTTATTACCCTTACTTGGAAGAGTACGAAGAGTTGCGCAAGGAACATGAATGCCTTGAAAAGGAGCATGCGGAACTTCAGAGAAAATACGAAGCCTCTTTGCAGGAGTATTCCCGCCGTCGAAGAAATCTCGGCCTGTACAGCCGTCATTGCCGATCTGAGATGGAAATTGGCTGACTTGACACGCCGTTTATGGGGTAAATCCAGTGAAAACGTCATCTTCCCGAAGATGCCGGCCAGCTGAGAGATCCGATGTCAATGACCCGGTAGCGGAAGAACAGAAACCGCTGGGAAATCCGTCACATCGGAGAATGGCTACAATCGTTTCCGTAAAAGCTTCACGAAAAAGATCACTCCCCACGCCCGTAAGCCCATCGACCCGTCCCTTCCCCGTGAGGAGATTATCATTCCCATGCCGGAAGGCCTTTCGTTGGAGGGAGCGACGAAGCTGGGAGAGAAGTGAGCGAACAGTATGCTGTCAGCCCCGCCCGATTCTATGTGAAACGCATCATCCGTCCTAAATACCGGCTCGCCGACGGTCGTATCATAACCGCCCCATGCCCGTAATGGCACATCCCCACAGCAATGCCTCGGAAAGTGTACTGGCCCACATTGCTACCGCCAATATTACGACCACCTGCCTCTGCACAGACAGCTGGATATCTTTGAGCGTGAAGGAATCCATCTGAGTCCTTCCACCGTAAGTAACTGATGGTCGCCGCACAGCGTCTGGAACCAATCTATAATGAACTTCGTGAACTGGTCAAGGACAGCTATTACGTCATGGCCGATGAGACACCCCATCCCGTACTTGAAAGCGACCGGCCCGGTGCTCTTCACCGCGGGTATATGTGGAACTTCTATCTGCCCCGGTTCCATACCCCCTTCTTTGAATATCACAAGGGCCGTGGCAGCAGCGGAATAGACACACTGCTGGCAGGACAGGTCCGGGTGGTACAGAGTGACGGCTTTGCAGTATATGACAGTTCGACACGCTACCCGGAAAGTTGCATCTGTGCCGCTGGGCGCACGTCAGGCGCAACTTTGTGGAAGCGGAAGGAAATGACCTCCCAGAGCAAGGCATGCACTTGGACAAATAGGCGGACTGTATGCCGTGGAGAAAATCAGAATGGAACATCTGGAAGGGGAGGCGGTGGTAAAGCTTCGCCGGGAAAAATCGTACCATATTATCAAAGAACTGGAAAAATGGTGCAAGGAGGAATATGGACATACGGTCGATAAATCGCCTATTGCCAAGGCCATGTTCTATATGTACACACGCTTTGAACAACTGTCCGGATATGTCAATGACGCACAGTTCTGCATTGACAATAATCCGGTGGAGCGTTCTATAAGGCCGTTGACTTTAAACAGAAAAAATACGCTCTTCTCCGGATCACATGAGGGCCATACGCAGCGGCAATTTTTCACTGATGGGATGCTGTAGGGAAAATAAGGTGAACCCAAAACTATGGATGCAGGACGCTGATTAGGGTACAGGAGAAAGAAAGAGAAGAGAAAACGATTACACCGATTTACTGCCATTTAATTGAAAGGATAAACAGGAAAGAGATAAAAAGCCAGACATGCTTCGTCTGGCTTTTGACTTTATTATAACTTGGAGAGAAACACGCACGAGGCCGAATGCTTACATTTCACTTTAGTGAACAGCCATTTTCACTAGGGTGGAATAGTTGCTTCACTTAGGTGGAATATCAAACGGAACGGAGTGAAGATACGATAGAAACAGGTTCTTATTACATACGCAACAAGGTTCAATAGCCGAAACAAACAGTATCCTGTCAGATATGAACTATGATGCCCACGAGTAGCCGGGAGGCAGTGAGGGGCTGACTCTACATCTTGTCCGCTGGTATTCCCGAATGCGAGCATTCCCAAAAACGGATTTGTTTCCCCACCGACATACCAATTGAAGGGGATTTGAGAGACTTTTACACCGGAAGTGATTAGTAATGTGCATTTTACTGTGACAGAGCGTTTTTGTGCTTTATGTATATCCTTATGCTAAAACCGAAATTTAAGTAAGAATAATCTATCAGAGGCTTTGTTTCTTCTTATTACGAATAACAGACATATCACTTTTATCAGTTCGAAGGAATCCCTGTCCTGTTTCTGTTAAGGAAAGCCAATGTATTCCTGCTCACTTTCAATTTCTCGCCATCTCCGCCTTACTGGTTCCCGCCTCCAGCATAGCCTTAATTTTTTCTTCTTTTCCCGTAAGTTTATATTTCGAGTTATGTCCTCCCATGGGACGTCCCAACTTTGTCCGAGGCGATTCTGCGTAAGTCCCTCACGGGTACGTTGGGAAATCAAGTCGCGTTCTATTTGTGAGGAAAGGAAAAAGCGAATGCCAATATTTGAGATTGTATATTATTTCCCAGCTCATATTTCTTTCACCGTGAGCAGGATGACATTTTTCAACATACATGCATTCAGTATACTCATTACTTCCATCAATCTTCTTCCCAAACGAGAGATCTCCGACACAATCAATGTATCCCTTTCTTTATTCTTTTCAATAGTACGCCAAGCTTTCTGTCTTTGGCTGACCGTGTTCCTGAAACCGTTTCTTCCACCCACACATTGGAAATCCCTTTGTTTGGCAAAACGATTTATCTCGAACCGCTGGTTCTCTACAGTCTGTTTATCAGTTGAAACCCGAATATACGCATATATCATAGCTGCATCATTAAGTTTTTTATTGAATAAGGAACGCCAATCTAATTTATATTATCAGAGGAGGAAAGTTTCACCGGATCTTATTGAGGTTTTCTAAGAAGAATTAAGTATCTCCAACTATTCAAGCTCAAAACAGACAAATCTGCTTAATCCTTGTCTTTACAAGATAAAACGATTGTCCAATAGAATGAAAAAATTGTCTATAACAATAGTATAAAATACTGATAATCAATATTATTATGTTGAAAATGGATTGATCATCTTTAAGACGATTTTCGCAGTATAATAGATTTTTCTTTTATCTACTTAATGGTTTGTTCACTTACTTTGCATCTGTTGACATAGTTGATACTGAAATAAAAAACACAGATATAGTATGAAAAACAAATTGCAAATAGTATGGAGCAGCATTGCTATAATAAGTGTATGCGCATGTAGCACACCTTATACACAACCTGATGCTCCTATCAAAGAAGTTCCTTTCACCCAAGTTCATTTAGATGATAATTTCTGGTCACCGCGGATTGAAACCAACCGCACCGTTTCCATCCCATCCGCTTTCAAAGAATGTGAAAAGAACGGCCGATTCGATAACTTTGCCATTGCGGGTGGTCTGATGAAAGGCGAGCATCGCGGTGACTTTTCTTTCGACGATACCGATCCCTATAAAATTATAGAAGGAGCTTCCTACTCGCTGGCCGTAAAATATGACGGGAAACTGGATCATTATCTGGACAGTGTAATCCATATCATAGCTACCGCACAGGAACCGGATGGTTATCTTACTACTTGTGTAACCAATCAATGTACCCGTTTATCCGGTTGGTGGGGCACGCACCGCTGGGAAAAAATCAACAGCCACGAACTTTATAACAGCGGTCATTTGTACGAAGCCGCCGTTGCTCATTATCGCGCCACCGGAAAACGTACATTATTGGATGTGGCTATCAAAAATGCCGATCTGGTATGTCAGGTCTTCGGACCCGGCGAAGGGCAGATCCATCGTCCCAGCGGTCATCCTATCGCCGAGATGGCTCTTGTCAAACTATATAAGGTGACAGGTGATGAGAAATATTTGCAGACGGCTAAGTATTTTGTAGAAGAAACCGGCAGAGGAACAGACGGACATAAACTGAGCGAATATAGTCAGGATCACAAGCCCATCCTGCAACAAGACGAGATAGTAGGTCATGCCGTCCGTGCCGGATATCTCTACTCCGGAGTGGCAGATGTAGCCGCTTTGACTCATGATACCGCCTATTTCAATGCCTTAACCCGTATTTGGGAAAATATGGCCGGCAAAAAACTCTTTATCACAGGCGGAATCGGTTCCCGCCCACAAGGTGAAGGATTCGGTCCGAACTATGAACTGAATAATCACACAGCCTATTGCGAAACCTGCGCCTCTATAGCCAATGTGTATTGGAATCATCGTATGTTTCTCGCTACGGGAGATGCCAAATATGCGGATGTGCTGGAACGCGCGTTGTATAACGGGGTCATTTCGGGCGTATCACTCAGCGGTGACAAGTTCTTCTATGACAATCCGTTGGAATCCATGGGGCAGCATGAGCGCCAACACTGGTTCGGATGTGCCTGCTGTCCGGGCAACATAACCCGTTTCATGGCTTCAGTACCTTATTATATGTATGCCACTCAAGGCAATGATGTGTATGTCAATCTCTTTATCCAAAGCAAGGCGGATATTGAAACGGAAAGTAATAAAATAAATGTGGAACAAACTACAGGCTATCCGTGGGACGGAAAGATAAGTATTGCCGTCACTCCCGAAAAAGAACAGGAGTTTGCTTTGCGTGTGCGTATCCCCGGATGGGCGCAAGACGCTCCCGTACCCACAGATCTCTACTCATTTACAGACAAGGCTCAGGCTTACAGCATTTCTGTGAACGGTTCCAAAGTCAATGCGAAGCAATATGACGGTTATGCCACCCTTGTACGCAACTGGAAAGCGGGTGATGTGGTTGAAATCAATCTTCCTATGGAGGTACGTCGTGTGAAAGCAAATGACCAAGTAGAGGGATGACCGTGGCAAACTGGCTATAGAACGGGTCCTATTATGTTCTGTCTGGAAGGACAAGACCAGCCGACAGTACTGTATTCAACAAATTCATCCCCGACGGTACTCCGATGGAGGCTTCTTACGATGCCGGTTTGTTGAATGGCGTAATGGTGCTGAGCGGTACAGCTAAAGAAATTGACAGGAATGGTAAGGTAAAGATGTTCCCTTCAAAGCAATTCCTTATTCTACATGGAACAACCGCGGTGCCGACCAGATGGCTGTATGGATTCCCGAAGCGGCCGAGTATGCCCGCCCCACTCCGGAAGCTACTATTGCCAGCAAAGCACGTACTCTGATGATACAGGCTCCTATACAGAAAGATGCTCCCGAATCGGCTTCGGTGGAAACATGGGCATGGGGGGTAAATGACCAATGGGAACCTAAACGCTCATCGGATATCTCGAAACCTTACCACTATTGGTGACTGAAGAACGGTACTGTCGAAACACTGGCTTATGAATTCGACCAGCCTTATACCGTATCGAACGTACAAGTGTATTGGTTGGATTTTGACCATTATGACGGAGATTTCCGTGTGCCGGAAAGCTGGAAACTATATTATAAAGAAGGCGAAAGTTGGAAAGAGGTAGAGGCGTTGACTGAATATACTGTAAAAAAAGATTGCTATAATAGTTTGGATTTCAAACCTGTCAAAACAAAGGGGCTTAAAATTGCAGCACAATTGCAGAAAGGAGCTTCGAGGGTGATTGAATGGAAAGTGAACTGAATGAACATATAAACCTTTTAAATAAAACTGTATGATGAAAACACATGACAATCGGGTCTTGTTCAGCAAAGCATTGCTAAAGGCCGCAACCTGTCTTTTCCTTACTGCGGGTGCAGGGATGAGCCCTGTATTTGCACTGCCGGGAACAGCAGAGTCTATGAAAATGGAAATTACACAGCAAACTGTAACCGTAAGCGGTGTGGTGAAAGACAGGAAAGGGGAGCCTATCATTGGTGCCAATATCATGGAAAAAGGAACGACCAACGGTACCATTACCGATTTTGACGGTAAATATACGCTGAAGGTAAAAAGTGCCCAGTCCGTTTTGACAATATCTTATATTGGCTATAAGACCGGAAATTCCAGTCGGAAATGGTGGTAAGAAAGATATTACCCTGCAAGACGATTCCGAACTGATGGATGAAGTGGTTGTAATCGGTTATGGTACGCAGCGCAAGGGAGATGTAACCAGTGCGGTGGCTTCTGTGAAGGCCGAAGACTTTACAGCAGGTAAGATTGGAGATGCAGCCGAACTGATTAAAGGTAAAGTGGCAGGATTGACCATTGCGAAAGGCTCCGGTGATCCGAATGCGGAATCTACAATTCGTTTGCGTGGTGTGATTTCATTGCAGGAGGCTCTACTCCATTGGTATTGGTGGACGGAATAGAAGGTGGTTTAGGAACGGTTTCCCCCGAAAACATAGCTTCTATTGATGTGTTGAAGGATGCTTCTGCGGCAGCTATTTATGGTACACGAGGTGCTAATGGCGTTATTTTGATTACTACAAAAAACGGCCAGCGCGAGTCGCGTACGGCTGCCAATTATTCCGGGTATATGTCTCTTTCCAAGTTTGGCAAGACGCTTGATTTCTATGGAGCAGAGGAAATCCGTCAGGGATTGACAAACTATGCTGATAAAGGGTATGATACGGATTGGTTGGATGCGGTATCCCGTACTGCATTTACTCATAACCATAATTTTAATATTTCCGGAGGATCAAAAAATACCACTTATTCTGCGGATTTTACGTATCGCAAAGAGGAAGGTGTGTTGCTTGAGACCTATAATGAAGAGATGAGAATGAGGTTTGATGTTTCTCACTGGATGTTAAATGATATGTTGAAAGTGAATTTCAATATGGTAAAGACATTCCATAAGAATGGTCCGATTGATGCGGCAGGTCTGGGTATTTACCGACAGGCTATTATGCGTAACCCTACTGAACCCATCTGGAATGAGGATGGAACTTTTTACGAGAATTTTGCCGTAAATTATTATTATAATCCGGTAGGTATCATCCGTGAACAGGATGGTAAATACAATAGTGAGAATACCCGGATGAGGGGAATATCACCTTTGAACCGATTAAAAACTGGCAGACCAACCTCATGTTAAGCCGTAGGGTTACTAGTGATCATAATCGTGGATATTATACTTCCGAATATTTTTCACAGAAGAGCGAGAATCACACAGGATATGCTTATCATTCTCAGAATGAATATACCACAGATAATCTGGAAGTTACTTCTAAATATAATCATACTTGGAATAAACATCGTTTTGATGCATTGGTGGGATATAATTACCAGTATAATGTAAATGAAGGTTTTGGAGCTAATAACTATGATTATCCAACAGATTTTTATCTTTGGAATAACTTGGGATTAGGTACAGCTTTGAAAGATGGAAAAGCCGGCATGAGCAGTTACAAGAATGACAATACCTTGATTGGTTTCTTCGGACGTGTAAGCTATGGTTACGATAATAAATATAATGTTCTGCTGAGTGTACGCCGTGAAGGCTCTTCCAAATTTGGTGAGAACAATAAATGGGCTACTTTCCCTTCTGTTTCTTTGGGATGGACTATCAGTAACGAAAAATTCATGGAAGGCCTTACGTGGCTGAATAACTTAAAGTTACGTGCCGGTTATGGTGTGACAGGTGTCATTGTAGGTGACTCTTATAATTCATTAACCCGGTATGAGTATGGTTCTCCTTATTTCTATGATAATGGCGTCTGGCATCAGGGGTTAAGCGTAAAATCAATCCTAATCCTGATTTGAAATGGGAAACTTCCAAGGAATTTAATATTGGTCTGGACTGGGCTGTATTGGATGAACGCCTGAGTGGTTCTATTGATGTATATCAGAAGAAGACTTCGGATATGCTATATGATTTTACGGTACCGACTCCTCCCAATTTGTATAACAAGACTTTGGCTAATGCCGGCAAGATGCGTAACCAAGGTATTGAAATTGCTGTCAATGCCATTCCTGTACGGACAAAGGATTTTGAATGGAAAACCACAGTTACCGCCTCTCATAATGCGAACAAATTATTGAGTCTTTCAAATGACTTGTATGAGACTTCAAATCAGATAGATCATGCTTATTTGGGTGAACCTATCAGTCTTTCTACCCAGCGGATGGAAGTGGGGAGATCTATGGGACAATTTTATGGCATGAAGTCCGTTGGTGTTTCAGAAAACGGACTTTGGATGGTTGAGAATACGAAGACTGGTGAGATTGAAGAGTTTACAGACAATATGCTGTCTAATGATGACTACCGTCAATATTTAGGGAATGCTCTTCCTAAATTGTATTTGGGATGGAACAACTCGTTCAGATATAAAAATTTTGATTTATCTTTCCAGATGACAGGCCAGTTTGGTTTTAAGATTCTGAACGAGCCTCGTGCTTATTATGAGAACAACTCGATCGCTTATAATCGCTTGAAATCTGTGCAAAAGGCTCCTTATGGTGGACAATATACCTTATCAACAGCCCAAAAACAGACTTTTGTAAGCTATTATTTGGAGGATGGTGATTTTTTGAAAATGACTAACATTACGTTGGGCTATAACATTCCATTGAAAAGCAGTAAGTTTGTGAAAAATATCCGGGCTTATGTTTCTGCCGATAATTTATTCTGCATTACTGGATATGATGGATTGGATCCTGAAATGTCAAATGGTGATATTTGGTCTTTGGGTATTGACTGGCGCGATAAATATCCTTCTACCCGTTCATTCACTTTCGGTCTGAATGTATCTTTCTAACTTTTAAATGAAGAACTAACATGAAAACAATATTCAATAAAGCACTTTGGGCTTCAGCGATAGGAGCTTGTACCTTGTCTTTGGGCAGTTGTACAGATTTGAGCGAAACGATTTATGATACGATTGCTTCCGAGAAGTATGAGTTTACAGAAAAAGACCGGGCGGCCATGTTTGCTCCGGTATACAGCAGTCTTCGTGATGTGTATTGGGGATGGTATAGTTATGCCGATATGATGGACCAGTCGTCCGATTCATGGTGTATTCCTTATCGGATCAGTATCGGCTGGGAGATTTGTACGTGTCTATGCACAAACATCAGTTCCATTCACAGATAGCCCATTTCAATGATACATGGAACCGTAACTATGCCGGTATCAATGCCTGTAACAAACTGTTGGCAGATGAAGTCATTGCTGCTGATATAACCACTTCTTCGCAATTAAGGGCTTATCGCGCTCTTTATTATTATATTTTATTCGATTTGTTCCGCAACATCCCATTGGATACGCAATATGAACATGAAGACGGATGGTTGCCCGAACAGGCAACTCCCCAACAGATGTGGGATTTCCTGATCAGTGAGTTGACGGATGTAAAGGGGAAATGTGGAACAAAAGTAGAAATGGGTAAGCTGAACGACTATGCCATCAATATGCTTCTGGCAAAAATGTATTTGAACCACAATGCATGGTTCAATGATTACTCTGATAATTCTTATTACGGAAAGGCTATTGATGAGGTAAATGAAGTGATTAACAGTGGCAAGTTCTCTTTGGCTCCGAATTATTCGGATAATTTTAGAGAAGATATTTCCGGTTCGCCTGAAATTATCTTTGGTATTCCGTTTGAGTTTAAATACGCCGGAGGTAACTATATGGCAAATATGTGGATGCATGTAGCCGGACGTGCAACGTGGCAGTTTAACGGATGGGCTACCGGTGGAGCGGCTGTTCTTCCTCAATTTCTGGAAACATACGATGAAAAAGACAGTCGCTATAAAGACTGTTGGATATCAGGACAGCAATATGACTATGCCGGTGCTCCCATTTATGTGGACAGTGAACCGTTGGTATATACTCGGGAATTACACAGTATAGACAACCCCGGTTGCTATCCCTTTGAAAGTGAACGCTTGGTGAAATATGAAATACTTTCAGGCGACTATGGAACTTCTTATGATGATGTGCCTTTCTTCCGTTTGGCTGATGCTTATTTTATTAAAGCGGAGTGCTTGCTTCGTTTAGGTGGTTACAATGGAGAAAGCGAGCAAGTGGCGGCCGATTTGGTAACAGCTGTACGCCAACGTGCCTTCAAGTCCGATCCCGGTAAAGCAACGGTTACTGTAGCTCAATTGAAGGGTGGCAGCCGTTATAACTACGGACATCGGGAGAATCAGGGAATCATGGGAGAAGCCGATAACTGGATTATCACAGAAGAAGGGGGCGATGATATTGAACTGGGTGGTTTGTTGGACGAACTGGCCTGGGAGTTTGTGGCAGAGCATCACCGTCGTCAGGACTTGATCCGTTTCCGTATAAACGGAACCAATCAGAATGTATATAATGGCAAGTCATGGTTTTGCAAAGATGCGAAGACGGATAAGACAGACAGGCATTGTGATATTTTTCCGTTACCTAAGTCTGCATTGGATGGCAACATTAAGTTGAAGCAGAATCCGGGATATTAGATTAAAAATTATAAAATTAAAATTATGAGAAAGTATATTCTTTTCATATATATGGTTTGCCACTTATTGCATGTTTATGCAGGGAATTTGGAAAATAAAATAAATTCTTCATATCCACATTTGGTCAGGGTTTCAATGATAAAAACTTTAGGCTCTCATCAAACTCCGGTGACAATAGAGGTATCATCTCCAGTGAGAGGCATCATCTCTAATTATAATGGGATAAACTCAATAGTAGAAACCCCTGTTATTATCGGTCCCAATTTAGTAATGTTATCTTTTCGAATATCTGGACCTTTTGAATCAGGAGTACACTATCGTAGCTTGCATATAACTAATAGTTTAGGATATGATAAAATTGTAAAAATTAGTTCAATAGATACGTTTCAAGATGTAATACCATTGGATCCTAATGCTACTACAGTAATAACTATAATGATAACAGATTAATAAAAAGAATAGTACGATGAAAAAGAATTTTATATATGCTTTAATTGCTTGTTTCACTCTGTCACTGGCTGCATGCAGTACGGATCCGGAGGATGCTACCAGCAAGCATGTGTACGGGGAGAATGAAAACCCCTATCTGAAGACGAATGCGGATGCTGTGGTTTCTACCAAAGCAGAGTTTCCCATCAGCCGTTTGGAAGCGAAGACGGTTAAACTGACTGATTATGCAGAAAAGTTTCATACGTATTTGGGAATGACGGTAGATGAGACGTTGGCTGCATTGTCTAATGGGAGTGTGGTGTTTTATCCTATCAATATATCGAAAAACTGTTGGAATAGAACAGCTCCTACCAAGGGTACCAACGGTTGGTACTATAATACGGCAGGCGGTGTTTGTGATGCAGCTTCTGGTATAGCTAGTATTGAGTTGGATGCAACAAAGAAGGAGCTGGTTCTTAATGTGCTCGAAACCGCTTCTGTAGGTACAATTATGTCGATTAATGTCGGATTTGCTATAAACAATGGTGCCGACTTTGATGATTATATTCGTTTTTCTTTTGATGTAACTGTTACTGACCCCTCTAAAATTGTAATAAGTGGTACATTGGCAGCAGGAGATTATGCGGGATTTTCAATCAACTTTGCAGATTATGCCGATGCTATAGAACCATGTATCGGATTATCCGTAGACGAATTTTCAAAACAAGTAAAGAACAGCGGAGATGCTAGAGGTGACTCTTCCATAACTCCTACAATTGCTATGTACCCCGTTAAGGAAGACGGGACTTGGGATGAAACTAGCGAGTATACAGCCAATGGTCTTGGTTATTGGTTTGACGGAAAATCGAATGTTTCATCGTATGGAGATAATTGTGTCTACTTTATTGAATCTGGTGAAGGAAGTGTTTTTGTGGGACGCTATGTTAATATTGCCTCAGGAACCACTATAAAGGCGCATTTTGTATATGCGATGATAGAGGATCATAGCCGATATGTTGAATTTATTGTCTCGGGAACAATGGAATAATATACTTGGTAAACAATGGAATCTGTTCTTCATTGGAACAGGTTCCATTAATAGTATTAAGTCAGGAGGACTTTGGATAATATGGTACCGGATATTTAGGGTAGACACTGAAAATAGGTATTCCTATTCGCTCTTCCACCCGATAAAAAAATAGTCTAAACGAATGGAAGAATAGTACAACCGCCTAACTGTCAAATCCATAAAATGAGATTTATTGGACGATTCTGCCATTACATTATATTATATATTCCCTTTCTTGTAATTTTTTTATTTTACTTTGCAAGTGAACAATGTATACAACCGATAGATTATGAAAAACAACAAGAAACTCTATCTTGCAATTTTATCTTTGCTTTTATTGATTAGAAATGCTTCATTTGCAGCCAAGGAAAAGAAATATGTACTCTCTTCACCCGATGGAACATTGAAAGTGGAAATCAGCGCCGGAAACGAACTGGCCTACCAAGTGATGCATGGAAATGATACAATTCTCTCACACTCTAATATAGGTTTGGTTCTGGAAAACGGAACTATAGTAGGTAAAACTCCCCGTATCACAGGGGAAAGAAGGAGAAAGATAAAGGATAACATAGAATCACCTTTTACCGTTTCAAGGAGTTCGTTGCAACAGGCAACGAACTCGACTTGAAGCTGAAAGGCGGGTTCGGAATCATCTTCCGTGCATACAATGAGGGAGTCGCCTATCGATTCTATACCACACAATCTTCGGATATCATTATAAAGGAGGAACAGGCCGAGTTTAATTTTAAGGAAGATTATACGGCTTATCTTCCTTATACCACCAATGATAAAACCGATGGCGATGGCTTATCAGAATGTATATGACATCACTCCTCTGTCAAAAGCACAGCCTAAACTGGCTTTTCTTCCGGTTACCGTGGATTGCGGCAGCGTAAAACTGACCCTGTTGGAGTCCGACCTCGAAGCTTATCCGGGCATGTTTGTGCAGTCACAGCAGGGAAAGTATGGATTGAAAGGTGTCTTTGCTCCTTATCCGGCTAAAACAGACTTTTATCCTTGGCGGAAGCAGGAATATGTAACTGAAACTACCGATTTTATATCCGTAGCCGTGGCTCCCGTTCCTATCCGTGGCGTGTGTTGGCCATTACTGAAGAAGGATACGGATATGCCGGTCAACAACCTGGTCTATGCTCTGGCTTCTCCCAACCGTATCGGTGATACCTCATGGATAAAGACAGGCAAAGTGGCATGGGATTGGTGGAATGACTGGAATCTGAAAGGAGTGCCGTTTAAAGCCGGTATCAACATGGATACGTATAAATATTATATCGATTTCGCCAGCCGGAACGGATTGGAGTTTATTGTGTTGGATGAAGGATGGTATGATCCGAAGAGCGGGGATATGCTGACCGTTATTCCCGAACTTGATTTGACGGAGCTGATAGCATACGGCAAATCAAAGGGTGGAAATAGTGCTTTGGACGGTGTTTAATGTACTCGACAGCCAATTGGAAGCAGCTTGTAAGAAATATGCGGATATGGGAATCAAAGGTTTTAAGGTGGATTTCCTGGATCGTGATGATCAGACTGCCGTCGAAATGGTGTATCGCATCGCTGAGATGACGGCCCGGTATAAATTAACCCTTGATCTGCACGGCATTTACAAACCGACAGGTATCAACCGTACCTACCCCCATATTATCAATTTTGAAAGCGTGTTCGGCATGGAAGAGGTGAAATGGACGGATATCAAGAATAATATGCCTCTTTATGATGTTACTTTCCCTATATCCGTATGATGGCGGGACCGGTGGATTATACGCCGGGAGCTATGCGCAATGCCACGAAGGCAGATTGGCGCGCCATGTATTACACGCCGGCCAGCATGGGAACCCGGTGTCATCAGCTGGCTGCCTATATTGTACACGATTCTCCTTTTACCATGTTGTGTGATGCGCCTACCAACTATCTGAATGAGCAGGAATGTGTGGATTTCATAGCTTCTCTGCCTGTGGAGGTGGATTCTACTTTTATTGCTTCGGGCGAGTTGGGAAAATATATTGTAACAGTGCGTAAGAAGGATGTGAACTGGTATATCGGCGGTATGACCAATTGGGATGAACGTGATGTGCAGCTCGATTTCTCTTTCCTTCCCGAAGGAATGTCTTATACGGCTGTTTTGTTTAAAGACGGTGTGAATGCCAATAAGCAGGCCGAGGACTATCGCAAGGAAACCATCCGGATTGATAAGGACAGCCGGTTGACTTTGCATCTGGCATCGGGAGGCGGATTCGCCATGAAGTTGGAGCTTTGCCCTGTTCACGGACAGGTTACCGGTATTCCTGAAGGGAAAAATATTCCTTCTTTCTATCAGAAATACATAGAGACAGAAGGTCTGTATGTCACCTCTTCCGGAAGGTGAGCGATGAGGCCTTATTGAAAGCCTGTGATATCATCAGTTTGATGTTGGCAAAACGTCCGGATGTGAAGGCGCACATGGTGAAGAAAGGTTGCCACGTCATGGTTATCGGTAAGGATGAGGAAACTTGCGATTTGCCGGAGTTTGCCCATATCTGCAATTGTGAGGACAGCATTAAATATTGGAACTGGCGTGCCCGTGGTTTTGGCGGAGCACCGGAAGATGAATTTTCATCCAGTTGCGGAGAAGAGAATCTGCTGGCATTGCCGCAGGATAAATATGTAGGTGAGAATATCCTGATTCATGAGTTCGCTCACCTTATTCATACGGTAGGTATAGTGGGAGTGGAGCCAGACTTTAATGAGCGTTTGGAGGCACTTCGTCAGAATGCAATCCGGAAAGGGCTGTGGGAAAAAGACGTATGCAGTGAGCAATAAAGAGGAATACTTTGCCGAGTGCGTACAGTCTTTCTTTAACTGTAACCGCTATGCCGAACCTGCAAACGGAGTTCATAACTGGGTGAACCGCCGCACGAAACTGAAGACGTATGATCCGGATATGTACCGGTTGTTGCAGGAATATTTTTATGAGATAGAAATTCCCATTCATAATGTGGTGCATGAATAAGCGTCGCAGGGACAAATAGAATTTTGCTATATAGAGATGAATAAGATACGATTGGTTGTTGCTTCCTTATTGTTGGGAGCTGCTACAGGTTTTGCTCAGAAGCCTTTTAATGCTTCGGGTACGGGGAATCCCATTATTCCCGGATATTTTGCCGATCCCACGGTGAAGAAGTTTGGCGATACGTATTATATGTATGCCACTACGGATGGCAGTGGGGCCGGTTTCGGTCCTGCACAGGTGTGGACCAGCAAGGATTTTGTAAACTGGACGTTAATGCCCATGAACTGGCCGGACAGTCATTGGATATGGGCTCCCGATGTGATGAAACATACGGATGGGAATTATTATTATTTTTATTGTCAGCCCTGTATGATTCATTGCGGGGTCAGTGAAACGCCGCGTGGTCCTTGGAAAAATATATTGGGCGAAAGTGAGGCTGTTCTTGTACCCGACCGTTTTGTGACGAATGCCATTACATTGGATGGGCAGACCTTTGTGGATGATGATGGTTCTGTATATTTGTATTGGGGGACTTGGGGAATTTATAAAGGTTTCGGTTGCGGAGCCGGAAAACTGGCTTCCGATATGAAGAGTTTTACTGAAACGCGTCTGATTCCAAATACGGAAGCTACGGATTTTTTTGAAGCGCCCTTTGTGATGAAACGAAAGGGGATCTATTATTTTATGTATTCTTCGGGTTCCTGTCACGACCACACCTATCGGGTGCAGTATGCCACTTCGGACAAGCCCATGGGGCCGTACACCTATCGGGGATGTATTCTTGAAACCAATACCGACGGAACAATTCATGGGCCGGGACATCATAGCGTTTTGAAAGAAGGCAATGAATATTATATGGTCTATCACCGTCATGATAATCCGCATTCCAACCGCGGATTTCATCGTCAGCTTTGTGTGGACCGTATGGAGTTTGCCGAAGATGGAAGTATTAAACCCCTTATTCTCACTCATGACGGAATAGGTGCATTGGCATCTTCTGTAGTGAAATCAAAAAATCTGGCATTGGGTGCTAAGGTGAGGGCTTCTTCTTTTTATGATGCCGATTTCCGTCCCGAATATGCTGTAGATGATAATAACGGAACTTTATGGCGTCCTCGTGGAATGGGACAGGAGTGGATAGAAATGGATTTGGTGTTGCCCGGCAGATACAAACTATCTGGACTCAATTTGAGTATGGCACACAATTTTATCAATATTTAATTGAAACTTCTGTCGATGGCAAGCATTGGTCTGTTTTCGCTGATAAGCGGAATAATCGTCTGGCAGGCAGCCCGATGGTCGATTTTGGCAAGGTGAAGGCTCGTTATGTCCGCCTTACCTTTACCGGAGGACAGAAGAACGGATTTGGCGGGGCGGTCTGGAACTTGAAAATCTTTGAGGGTGTGGAAGCATCGGCTCCGCAACAATGGCTGGGACTTACCGCTGCCGATTGGAATGGTCGTGAATGGCAGAACAATGAAGGGATGCTGGGAGGGGCTTTTACTTTGAAGGAAGGTTCGGCACGCATACAGCGCATCGGTGGGCGTGATGCGTTGGTACTGGAACCGGGAACTACATTGAGTATAGTCATCCGTTACTCTCCTCGTCCAAAGAGCATACAGTTAGTGGGTTGGTTTACAGGTCAGGTAAATGGCAGAGTTATGAAGCGGAGTCGTGTCTTTCGTCGGGATCGATTACGCTGCATAGTTCCACCGAACCTTTGGTCATTACCAATTTCCGTTTCTACAATTGGAAACAGGAAGCAGCGGAAAAGGCATACGATGCGGAAACGGATATCGTGCGTCTGCCTGTAGCCAATCAGCAGAAACATGGGCTGGTGGTCAGTCTTTCTGCCGATGATTTTGTAGTGAACGATACGGTTCCTTATCTGGAAAACCGAGGAGTAAAAGGGTATTTTGAAGCCCGGAAATTACCTCTCGTTGTGAAAGAAGTGAAAGGGAAAAAGGCATTTCATTTTGAGGGTACTCAGGTCTATACTTCCAGTTTTATGCTTTCTGCCACTTTGCAGGATAATGCTCCTTATACCTTGGAGGCATGGGTACTGAATGATTCCATTAGTGAAAATGAATGTGTGGCCGATTTTACTACCTCGCATGATGAATTGGAGAAAATCATGTTGGTCAACGGCACGGAGCCTCGTTGTGGAGTAATCAATCACTATGGCTGGTATGAAGATGCAGGATATAAGGACATGAAGGAGTTGGCAGGAAAGTGGCAGCACATCTATATCTGCTTTGATGGGCGGATGGAACAGGTTTATATCAATGGAAAATTAGTCAGTGAAAAGATATCCAGTTGCTGGTGAAACCGTCACAATTCATCACATTGGGACGCAATGCCGAAGGAGACTGGCCCTTTACCGGTTATCTGCACTCATTGAAATTATGGGATGAATATTTGCCGTTGAAAGAGTGATTCACCCTTTTCCTATGACCGGAATATGTATTTTTGCAAAAACTATGATAAACAATTAAATGATAGAACCATGAAGAAACTTTTAGTCACTGCTCTGTTGACTGCTACCGTAGCAGGCGGAACAGCGCAAGTAAAAAATCAGTCGCACGGCTATCCTATCGACCCCGTACCTTTCACTTCGGTGAAAGTAACCGATTCATTCTGGGGGCAACGGCTGAATGCCAGCCGTGAAGTAACGATTCCTCTGGCGTTCAGCAAATGTGAGGAAACAGGACGTTATACTAACTTTGTCAATGCCGCCCATCCCAGTGATACCATTAAAGTAGGCGGTCTGGCTTTGATGATACTGATGTGTACAAAACGATAGAAGGTGCCAGTTATCTGTTACAGACCTATCCGGACAAAAAACTGGCTAAGTATATTGATAGTGTGCTGGTTATTGTCGCTGCGGCACAGGAACCGGATGGTTATCTCTATACTTCGCGTACCATGAACCCGAAGCATCCGCATGAGTGGGCAGGAAGCAAACGGTGGGAGAAGGTGGAGGAACTGAGTCATGAATTCTATAACTTGGGACACATGGTAGAAGGTGCTATTGCGCATTACCAGGCTACCGGAAAACGTAATTTCCTTGATATCGCTATCCGTTATGCCGACTGTGTATGCCGGGAGATAGGTACGGGCGAAGGACAGCAAATCCGTGTGCCGGGACATCAGATTGCCGAAATGGCTCTTGCCAAACTGTACTTGGTAACGGGGCAACAGAAATATTTGGATCAAGCCAAATTCTTTTTGGACCAGCGTGGACACACCACCCGCACAGATGAATACAGTCAGGCGCACAAGCCGGTAGTGGAGCAGGATGAGGCCGTGGGACATGCTGTCCGTGCCGCTTATATGTATGCAGGCATGGCAGATGTGGCCGCACTGACAGGGGATACGGCTTATATCCATGCCATAGACCGTATTTGGGACAACATTGTGGGCAAAAAATATTATATTACCGGCGGCATCGGCGCCACCAGCAATGGGGAGGCTTTTGGCAAGAACTATGAACTGCCCAATATGTCCGCTTATTGTGAGACTTGCGCGGCTATCGGTAATGTGTATGTCAACTACCGCTTGTTCCTGCTTCATGGTGAGGCAAAATATTATGATGTGCTGGAACGTACTTTATATAATGGTCTTATTTCGGGCGTGTCCCTGGATGGTGGCGGGTTCTTCTATCCTAATCCGTTGGAAAGCATCGGGCAGCACCAGCGCCAGCCTTGGTTCGGCTGTGCCTGTTGTCCGTCCAATATCTGTCGTTTCATTCCTTCTTTGCCGGGATATGTGTATGCGGTGAAAGGTAAGGACGTGTATGTTAATCTGTTCATGTCCAATACTTCGAACTTGAAGGTAGAGGGCAAGGCTGTTTCTTTGGAGCAGGCTACTCATTATCCTTGGAACGGTGATGTCACTATCGGTGTCAACAAGAACAATGCCGGACAGTTTACAATGAAAATCCGTATTCCGGGATGGGTGCGTAATCAGGTAGTTCCCAGTGACCTGTACACTTATTCGGATGGAAAGCGTTTGAGCTATACAGTGAAAGTAAATGGAGAACCGGTACAGAGTGAACTGAAGGACGGTTATTTCTGCATAGACCGCCGTTGGAAGAAAGGGGATAAAGTAGCCGTTCATTTCGATATGGAGCCTCGTACGGTGAAAGCCAATAATAAAGTGGAGGCAGATCGTGGACGTATAGCCGTGGAGCGTGGCCCGATCGTTTATTGTGCGGAATGGCCGGATAATGATTTTGATGTGCTGAGCGTGTTTATGAACCGCACTCCTCAATTCGAGGTGGTTGAAAAACCGGATTTGCTCTATGGCATTAACCAGTTGAAGACGGATGCGCAGATTCTGGGCTATGACGACAGAGGTCGTCTGACGGCTACTGATGTGAAGCTGACGTTGATCCCTTACTATGCTTGGGCACACCGCGGTGCAGGTGCTATGGCAGTGTGGTTGCCGCAGGAATTAAGTGCTTCCCGTCCGACTATGCCTGCTACGCTGGCATCGGAAAGCAAAGTGGATGCTTCGCATAAGGTGAAATCCATCTCCGCCATTAATGACCGTCTGGTGCCGAAAGATGAGAATGACCGTTCCGTACCCTATTACCATTGGTGGCCCAAACAGGGAACTACTGAATGGATATCCTACGAGTTCCCGTCCGAAGCGACTGTTTCCAGTGCTACCGTATATTGGTATGATGATGCTCCTTGGGGAGGATGCCGCATACCGCAAAGTTGGAAGATGTACTATAAAGATGCACAAGGCCAGTGGCAACCGGTGAGTGGAGCGGATAAGTATGGAGTGGAAAAAGGTACGGGGAATACAGTCAATTTTGACCCGGTAAAGACAAAAGCGGTAAAACTGGAGATTGTTCAGCCGGCCGATAATTCATCGGGTTTGTTTGAATGGGAAGTGAAATAGAATAATTCAAAATGAAGGTTGGTAAGTTAGGTTGGCTGGTAGCCATGTTCCTTAGTGGGGGCATGGCTGTCGCTCAAGGTACGGCTGATGATTATCGGCGTGCTTATGCATTGAAAGAGAAGTTCAGTGCGGATAAAGTTTTCTATTCCAATGTCAATCCGCAATGGATAGAGGGTACTCATCAATTCTGGTATGTGCGGAATACTCCGGACGGCTGCCTGTATGTATCTGTAGATGCGGATAAGAAAGCTAGAAAAGAATTGTTTGATTCTCATCGTCTGGCAAAGGCGTTGGGTGCTGCATCCGGAAAAGAGGTCAAGCCGGAAGCTCTTGCATTGGGGCGTTTGTCGGTCAGTAAGGGATTGGATACGCTGCGCTTTGTGTTTAATAATCAACGTTGGATGTATGCGTCCCGGAAAAATCAACTGGTCAATGAAGGTGCGGTTCCTCTCCCTCCCAAGCAAAAGCATTGGATGGAGGTGGATGATGAGAAGACGGCATCACCGGTTCCGTCTCCTGATGGTAAATGGATCGCATTTATTAAAAATCAGAATATCTATGTAAAGGAGGTGGCTACCGGAAAAGAAAAGCAACTGAGCTTGGACGGGACACTGGGTAATTATTATTCAGCCTACATCCGCTGGTCACCGGACAGTAAGAAGGTGGCTTCCTGCAAGATCCGTCCGGTGGAAAAGCGTTATGTTTATTATGTGGAATCTTCTCCGGCTGATCAGCTTCAGCCCAAGCTTCACAAACAGGAGTATGCGAAGCCGGGAGATGAACTTCCTTTTAAAGTGCCCTGCATCTATGAAGTGGAGAGCGGACGAAGCATTATTCCTTCTACCGAATTGTTCGACCGGCAATATGAAGTATATGGCCCCGAATGGAACCCCGACAGCCGTGCCGTGACTTTTGAATATAACCAGCGCGGACATCAGGTGTACAGAGTACTTGAACTTTCTGCCGAAACGGGAAAAGTGCGCCCGTTGGTAGAAGAAACCAGCGATACATATGTGAATTATACCCGTCATTTCCGTCATGACTTGAAAGACGGCAAGCAGATGATATGGATGAGTGAGCGTGACAATTGGAATCATCTCTATATGTACAACCGTATTACCGCACAGCCCGATTATCAAATTACTAAAGGAGAATGGTATGTACGCGAAGTGCTTTGGGTAGATGAAGATAACCGTCAGATTTATTTCTCGGCAAATGGTATGGAAGCCGGTGAAGACCCCTATTTCATCCGTTATTACCGCATCGGTTTTGATGGCAAAGGGCTTACTTGTCTTACCCCCGAAGAAGGGATGCACCGTGCCTGGTTCTCGGAAGACATGAAGTATTTGGTAGATGTTTATTCTATGGTGGACAAGGTTCCCGTCGCTGTGTTACGTAGTGCCAGGGATGGCAAAGTGGTGATGCCGTTGGAAACAGCCGATATAACTCTTTGGAGGCCGAAGGCTGGAAAGCTCCGGAGGTGTTTGTTGCCAAAGGGCGGGACGGCAAGACGGATATGTGGGGATTGATTGCCCGCCCCACCAACTTTGACCCGAACAAGAAATATCCGGTTATCGAATACATTTATCAGGGTCCCGGAGACCAGTATGTTCCGAAGACTTTCCGTCCTTATGACTGGAATATGACTTCCTTGGCCGAACTTGGTTTTATCGTCGTAATGGTCGATGGAATGGGAACTTCTTTCCGTTCGCGTGCTTTTGAGAATGTATGTTATAAGAATTTGAAAGATGCCGGTCTGCCGGACCATATTGCTTGGATTAAGGCGGCTGCACGGAAATATCCTTATATGGATGTGGACAGGGTAGGTATTTACGGTTGTTCTGCCGGTGGTCAGGAATCTACAAATGCAGTTTTGCTTTATCCTGATTTCTATAAAGCAGCTTATTCGGCTTGTGGTTGTCATGATAACCGTATGGATAAGATTTGGTGGAATGAACTTTGGTTGGGCTATCCGGTAGGAGATCAATATAAGGAAGGGTCTAATGTGGAAAATGCACATCTGTTGAGTCGTCCTTTGATGTTAGTGGTGGGAGAACTGGATGATAATGTAGATCCTGCCTCTACCATGCAGGTGGTCAATGCATTGATAAAGGCGAATAAAGATTTTGAATTGGTCGTGATTCCCGGAGCGCATCATACAATGGGGGAAGATTTTGGCGAACATAAGCGGTATGATTTCTTTGTCCGTCATTTGATGCAGGTGAATCCACCGAAGTGGGATGAGATAAAATAGGAGGAGTGAGGTTTGTAGCTGTAGGAGTTTGTCAGTTATGATAAATAGAGGTGGCAGTGTTATGGAGGACAAGTCCATAGCACTGCTTTTTTATGTAATTCCGTGTTTTCATTGATGAATGTGTCTTTTTTGTTCATTATGTTGTAATTATTGGTTGAACTAATTTTTTCAATATTAGATTGGAAGCAATATTATTTTATTTGTGGTATATATAAAAAATATAGGAATAATGAAAATACATTCAAAAAGTGTTTATTGGCTTGATGCTTTTGCCATAGTAACAGGCAAAGAGCTCATAAAGGATAATCCTAGGAATGGAAACAAATAGCACGTATGGAGCAGGATTCTTTCTTTCTGACAGATGAAGCTCGGCGGATTGCTGAAAATGTATTGGCTTTTCAACTGTACGGGCGGTTGAAGAATATAGAATACTTATTGCCATGAATGATAAAGAGCTGGCTAAAGTGATAAAGGATAGATCACGTCGTGATGATTCTACGAT
>SCPP01001657.1_pt1 | contig 25069 bp, 43 predicted proteins | sample 6106811 | NCBI WGS metagenome assembly SCPP01 (sample SAMN10720449, study PRJNA508395) | human gut metagenome | isolation source: Participant 2 stool, 15 month | host: Homo sapiens | collected 2018
CGAATCTGTGACCAGATTGACCCATAACAGTTGAATTGCCAACAAAGGACTTGGCATTCCAAAATGAATGCCACTAAAATTGTTATAATTTCTCCAATTACACGAGATTAAGAAATGGATGGTCTTGCGTATATTTTCATAAATACCCTTCCTTCTAACCGCAGACACAATGGTTGAAAAGTTGTCATCAGTCAAAATCAAATCCGAAGTCTTTTGCAACATCCGTACCGGATCGTCCCCATAGCGCAGCCGATGTCTGCCGCTTTAAAGCAGGAGCATCATTGACTCCGTCGCCTGTCATGGCTACAACTTCTCCTCTTGCTTGAAATGCTTTTACAATACGCACTTTATGGGCAGGTGATACCCTTGCATAGACACAGTATTTGTAAATTTCTTTTTCAAGCTGATGCTGCTCCATTTGATCCAATTGCGCCCCTGTCAGAGCCATACCGTTTTCATCGAGAATTCCTAACTCTCTGCCAATGGCAGTTGGGTTGCCACATGGTCTCCGTAATCATAACAGGACGAATACCCGCTTGCTTGCACATACGAACCGCTTCTTTGCTTCGGGACGCGGAGGATCAATCATGCCGATTAAACCGCAAAAGTCAGGTTGCTTTCTATCATTTTCTCCGCTTGGCAATTCTGTTACATCTTTATATGCAACTCCCAGCACACGAAGAGAACGGGAAGCCATATCGCTGTTTCTATGCATAATACGATTTTACGGAAGCAGTCAGCGTGTGGCTGTTATTTTGATATGTACCCTGTACACAAATTCAACAGAACATCGGGAGCTCCTTTGTAATGATGCGATATCCTCCCGTATGCAGACGATGTACCGTAGTCATACGTTTGCGGTCTGATGAAAAGGAATTTCCTTTATGCGAGGATACTGCTGTTCCAATACATTTTTCTTATTCTTGGAAGCAATCACCAAAGCTGCTTCGGTAGGGTCTCCGTTCACTCGTTCAGCAGACACTGTACAATTGTTACATAACACTGCCAAATTTAACATAAACTCCGGCTCTGTTCCTCTTAAATCCAACGCATGCTCGCTGTCTGCCATTTCCACTACCGTCATTTTATTCTGCGTCAGTGTTCCCGTCTTATCAGAGCAAATCACACTGGCGCCCCAGTGTTTCCACGGCAGGCAATCGTCTAATAATTGCACGATTGGTAACCATTCGTTTAACACCCATTGCCAAAACAATGGTTACAATAACGGGAAGCCCTCCGGTATTGCTGCAACTGCCAAACTGATGGAAATCATAAACATTTCCAATGGAGATATATGCTGGAACAATCCTAAAATAAAGATAAGACCACAAATGATAAGGGCGCCGATGCCTAAAACTTTGCTTGTTTTGCTAAATGATTTTGCAGTGGTGTTTGTGGTGTTTCTTCCGTATTAATCATATGTGCTATTTTTCCTACTTCCGTTTCATCGCAGTCGCAACAACAACACCTTTCCTCTGCCTGCGGTAATACTGCTGCCGGAAAACAGCATATTGGTACGATCCCCAATTGCGTATCTGAAGAAAATACCGTTTGGGCTTTTCAACCGGTACCGATTCTCCTGTCAATGCAGATTCCTCCGCTTTGAGACTATAAGATTCCAAAATTTTAAATCGGCAGGCACCATATCCCCTGTTGAAAGCACTACAATATCACCCGGCACCAAACCGGAAGAATCTATTTTCATCTCTTTTCCGTCTCTAAGCACCGTGGCTTGCGGAGAAGACAATTTTTAGAGCTTCAATTGCTTTTCTGCCCTGCTTTCCTGTATTACGCCGGTGAACGCATTAACAACCACTATGGTTAAAATGATGATGGAATCAATAAAATCCATATCATGGCGTATCAGAGATGTAATAAAAGATACCGCAGCTGCAATTAACAGAATAATTACCATAAAGTCAGAAAATTGACTGATAAATTTTTAAAAATCCATTTTTCTTTTATGCGTTAACTCATTTGCTCCATATTGCTCCAGTCTTTTTTCACTTGAGACGTGGATAATCCTTTATTTTGATTGGTTTCCAGCTTTTACTTACTATCCTTCGATAAATTTTGCCAATCCACTTGTGCATCCCTCCATGTTTCACTGTGTTTTAACTATATGTCTGCATGTACAAATTTAGAATCACGATATCAACAAACCAATTCATCAGATGAATGCACAAGGTCAAAATCATACAATAACACATTCAAATTTATATACAAATTTATTGAGTAACTCAAATAAATATGATATATTGATTAACGGTTATATTATTCAGCTTCTATTAAAACTTTAGATATTACAATAAAAGGACTATCGTTATGGAATATAAATAAAAGCAAAATTTCAATGCCACGCTACCAGCAAATTGCTGTGGAAATTGCTACCAGAATTGCAAATGAAGAATATAAAGTGGGTGACAAAATCTATACACGTTCTTACATTGCAGGCCACTACGGCGTTTCTCCTGAAACTGCAAGACGTGCTATCTGCGTTTTAAGCGATCTAGATATTGTCGTATCCGAAAAGGAAGCGGAGTTACCATTAAATCGCGACAAAACGCCTCCAACTTTATTAAACAATTTAATAAGCGTGAAACCATTGAAAGTATCAAAGAAAAAATATTTCAAAGTGTTGACCGCCAAAAACAAGAGATGGAGCAAGACTGAATCAATATTTATCTGAATTAATTCAAGCTTCAGAGCATTTTCGGTCTATGAACCCATTTATGCCATTTGAAATTCATATCACAAAGATTGCCACTATTTAAATCGCAATTTATCCGATATACAGTTTTGGCAAAATACGGAGCTACCGTAATCGCGGTGCGAAAGCAGGATGCATTGCTGCGCTCCCCGGGACCGTATATCGAATTATGTGAAAATGATATATTATATTTCTTACCTCAAGATGATTCTACACAGCGGGTAACAGAGTTTTATATCCCCTAAAGAGAATGATTGTTGAAAGAGTAACAACTTTATTGTATAATGAAGTTGTTACTCTTTTTAGAGGATAACACATGTTACAATTTGAACATATTACGAAAAGTTATAAAACAAAACAGATTCTTCGTGATATTAATTTAACCATTCCAAAAGGTCAGTTTGTGGCAATCATCGGCGAAAGTGGATGTGGAAAACCACTTTGCTAAAAATGATAAACCGATTGATTAAACCTACTTCAGGAGCTATTTATATCGATGGAAAAACATTCAAACAATAAATGAAGTAGCTCTGCGAAGAAAAATTGGGCATGTAATCCAGCAAACAGGCTTATTTCCTCATATGACAGTACGGCAAAATATCGAAATCATTCCAAAACTTGAAAAATATAAACCTGCCGAGTTAGAGGAAAACACAAAAGTTAATGCATATGGTCGGATTGACTGTGATGAATTTTTAGACCGCTATCCAACCGAATTAAGTGGTGGCCAACAGCAGCGAGTTGGTGTAGCCCGTGCATTTGCCACCAACCCTGATATTATTTTAATGGATGAGCCTTTTTCCGCACTGGATCCCATTACACGCACCGATTTACAAGATGAATTGGTACAGCTGCAATCCAAACTGAAAAACAATTGTATTTGTCACACATGATATGAGCGAAGCAATTAAAGTTGCTGATTTAATCTGTATCATGCGGGTGGCAATGTTCTACAATACGATACTCCGGAAAATATTCTGAAAAATCCTGCGGATGACTATGTAGCAAACTTTGTGGGTAAAACAGAATTTGGTCTTCCCCTGAATATATTAAGGTGGAAGATATTATGATTGAACGACCTGTTACTGCTACCAAAGAAATGTCCATTCTTAAATGTATGGATAAGATGCGTCAATATAAGGTAGACAGCCTGTTCATTATAGAACCCGATTCCCGTCAGTTGCTGGGTATTGTAAAAGCAAATCACCTGAGAAGTATTGAAGATAAAACACAGCCAATTCGTAACTTCATCAGCGCAGACTTTGCAACACTATACCCGGAACAAACTATTTTGGATACTATTAAACTGGTTACAAAAGAAAATCATTCTACAATCCCTGTCGTAGATGCTAAATTCTGTTTGGTGGGACTGATAACCAAAAGTAGTTTGGTTACCACACTAAGCCAACAATATTTTGACTATACAGAGGATGGCGCAAGAATGAATTTTTGGCAATACATCGCAACTAATTATACAGAAATTTTGTACTTTTGCTGGAACATATCAAACTTACTGCAATCTCAGTCGGTTTGGCCATATTAATTGGTGTGCCTCTTGGCATTTTATTTCTTATATGTCAAAAGCAAGTAAGATTGTTCTATCCATCGCAAATGTAATCCAAGCGATTCCAAGTATGGCCTTACTGGGATTTATGATTCCCTTTTGGGAATAGGGCGCTTCCTGCCATTACAGCAGTAGTACTTTATTCATTGCTTCCCATTATAAAAACACATATACAGGATTGGAAAGTATCAATCCTCAAACGCTGGAAGCTGCCAAAGGAATCGGCTTAACCCGATTCCAAATTTTAACCAAAGTACAAATACCGCTGGCACTGCCGGTTATTATGACCGGTGTTCGTGTTGCTTCTGTAACCGCAGTCGGTTTGATGACAATGGCCGCGTTCATTGGTGCAGGCGGACTTGGTAATCTGGTATTCTCCGGTATTCGTACCGTAAATAACAATCAAATTTTGGCAGGTGCAATTCCTGCATGCTTGTTGGCATTGTTTGTTGATTTTCTCCTTGGTATGGTTGAAAACTGGTAACTCCAATCAGTTTGCAAAAGGAAATTCCGCACGGAAAAAAAAAACGTTTGGTTCAAAAAATTACATTAGGTGTTACTGCTGTTGCTATCATTGTCATTTTCGTGATTACTTCTATCGGCGGTGGTGCAGCCGGAGCCAGAACTATTACCATTGGTTCCAAAGATTACACCGACCAATTGGTTCTGGGCAATTTAGTATCAGAAATGATAGAAGACCGAACAGATATTCAAGTAAACCGCAAAATGAATTTGGGCGGTACACAAGTCTGTTTTAGTGCTTTACAGTCCGGCGATATTGACATGTATGTGGAATACAGCGGTACTGCTTACAGCGATATTTTACAGCATAGCCCCATTAATGATGTAGATGCAGTATATAACACAGTAAAACAGAATTCAAAGAAAATATAACATTGAAGTATTGTCTCAAATGCAATGTAACAATACGTATATCCTAGCTGTAAAGCCGGAAACAGCAGAAAAATATGGTCTAAACAGCGTAAGCGATTTTGCAAAAGTTGCCTCTTCTTTAAATCTGGTACTACATTTGAATTTACCAACCGAGAATCCGGATTAATCGGTCTTGAACAAGCATACAACTTTAAAGTAGGAGAAAATATACCGTTGGATGGCGCACCTAGGTATACCGCTCTCATGAATGATGAAGTAAATGTTATTGATGCCTTTGCAACAGACGGTCTTTAAAAAATTTGAACTTTCTGTGTTAGAAGATGACAAAGGATTTTTCACCCCGTATTATGCAATGCCTATCATGTCAGAGAAGGCGTTGAAAGAATATCCTGAGATAGTCCCCATTTTAGAAGAATTGGGAAATATACTAACAAACGATGTCATGTCGGAGTTAAACTATAGGGTAGACGTTCTTCAGCAATCTCCCGAACAAGTAGCAAAAGATTTTTTAAATGAAGCTGGATTAAGCACAAAATAATATACCTTCACAATAGAAGACCCTTACCTTTTATGGTAAGGGTCTTCTCTTATAAATCTTATCTTTGGCTAGTAAGTTCTTTGCTTGACGATCTGCTTCCAATTCGGCCTTTGTCTTTTCTCTATATAACGTTCTCTGTGGTATTCGCTTGACGATAAATACAAATGCAATACCACCAACAATATTGAGATAATACGTTACAACACGCCAAATAAATAGCGCCGGAATAATAAGTTTATCTCCAAAAATGTTCCAAAGAACAAATAGAAGCTGCCTTCTGCACCACCTGACGCTCCGGTAAAGGAATGAATGCAGATACCATATTTACAAATGATTGAGCACCTAACATATCAAATACATCGGCACCTTTAAAGCTAAAACTGCGATAGATAAGATACGGAATAATACATGCTACAAAAATTTGTACTATGGTAAAGAACACAGCACCCATATACTTTCACAGACTTGCCCACAAGTTTAGTACTCTTATGAAAAATAGCAAATTCGCTGTGAAGCTTATAGTAACGCGAAACGGGCTTTTACAATTTTTATTCTATACAAAATTTAATTACCGCACGCAAACACTTATCCGTTGCTTTCTCACTAATTGCAAAAACAAAACAAGAAGGACAAATGTTAAATTTGTAGCCAAACCAATAATGGTTAAAAGAAAAATTACTTACACTTTGCTGGAAAAACGGTAGTTTCAAAATACCATAACAAGTGCAAATAAAACCATGATGACTTGATATACTAAACTTTTGACAGCAATAATGGAGCCAGCTCCACCAGTATCCATACCCAGCTTTCTCATGTAGTAAATTTGCATTGCCTGACCACCGGTTGCAAAGGAGTCAATGCGCTGTATAACAGTCCAATCATTCCTATAATTAAAGAATGCCAATACTTCCATTGGGGATATACTTTTAAAAAAAGTGCAGTACCAGGGCCTCTAATAGCCAACCAACAACGACTGCAACAAAATTAAAATAAACCATGGTACTTGGATAGAGTCCGCAATACTTGCAAAAGCAGCAATGCCATCTGTTGTAATTAAAAGTAAACCAATACACCGATTGAAATTGCCATTGTAATAATAGCGAATAAATTCTTTTTCACTACAACTAAAAATTATTGGCTGCGATAACGCATCAATCCTCCTCTCGTTAAAAACTTAACTTTAATTTTATATCAAATTTACATAATATACAAGCTTTTTTTTTTTCAGTTGTTATACCCTTTGTTCTACTTTAAAATATGACTGTTTTTGTACAAATATCCCTTGATTCTTTGGGTAGAAAATAAACAAGCAACATGATTGATACAATTAGTATCGACCATGTTGCTTCTAACATACAAAAATTACTTTTAATAGCAATATAAAGATTAATATCTGCATGATCATAATCATCATTGAGATATTCTTCAAAATCTCCGTAAATGTTCTGTCTAAATCCATATTCCAAATCTTTTCCCATGCGTTCCGTACCGCTGTTGCCATATTACCATGAACACAAAATTTTGCATATGTACCTGCCGGAATCACTCTGGATACCAAGTCACTGTTGTTCAGTTCTGATACCTCAACACCTGTCAATACGTGATATCCCTGTTGCGTATAGTCGGAATATAAACCGATTGCATGCTCGTTTGCACGATTTTGAACGGTATTGCAAATGCCTTCCTGAAAAATTTCTTCCATAAGTCACCAATAACTTGTCCCATATTTGGGTCATCATTGGAGATGTATGCTCCAACACCTACTACTATTTTTTTGTCCAAATTTACAATTTCATACTCCATATGATAATAACCTCCTTTATTAGATGTTACTATCATACACAGTATAACATGACATAAAACGTCATATTATAAATAAAATTTCAACATTTTCTGTAATTTATCTTTCATTTGATAACGGATTTCCTGTGGTTCTATAATTTCGCAATGCTCTCCAAACGTTGCAATATAATAGTACAACCAATCATCACAGGGCAAGGTACAAGTAACCAGAAAACTACCGTCATCTAATACTTGAACACAGTCAAATTCGTCATAAACCCGATAGCCCATTTTATCCGATAGCTTCAATGTGACTGTTACTGTGTTTAAATATGCTCTGTTGTCCTCTACAAAAACATGATTTGGCGAAGAATGCTGCACTTTCTGCTCAGAAATATCCAAATCTTTTATTCTTCGCAGCTTAAAAAGTGATAGTCACATTTATGCAGACAAAACGCATACAAATACCAGCTTTGACCTTTAAAACACAATTTTAGCGGTTCCGCAACACGGCTTGATTGCTGTCCATTTGCATAATAAAAAAAAAATGGATAACCCGCTTGTGTAAAATAGCTGTTTTAAAGTCTGAAACAGGCTAGCCTCTTCCTTATGATCTCCCATGAAGAAAAATCTATCTCTAACCAGTCTGTTTGAGCTTCTCCAAATAAATTAGACAAACGCTGTATGACAGATTGCGAGTGATTTAGATTAACAGCTTGTACCGCATTCAGCGCTGACAAGATCTCAGTTTTTTCAGATTCTGTTAGCACTGTTTTATTTAAAATAAAATTAGGCAGCAAGGAAATACCGCCACCTTTACCTCTGGTCGTATAAACCGGTATTCCTGCTGCCGATAAAACATCAATATCTCTGTAAATAGTGCGTACAGATACTTCAAAACGATTGGCTAAAGCTTTGCTGTTATACATTGATGTTCCAATAAAATATAAACAATTTCAAATAACCTGTTAATCTGCATAATATCACCTAGCTCATTATAGCATTTAAAAATTGCAAAGCAATTTTTAACTATAAAGTGCTAAAACGTTACTGTAACAATTAATATTTATTTTCTCCTTGTTGTGAGATTACGATATCGTGATAATATAACAGATACAGATGATAGCCCATGTGTCATTTCATTCTTTTACGGTCAAACTCAGGATTAAATGCAAAGAAATTCTTGGAATCTAAATTATCCGTTGCTATCCTCAGCGCTTCACCAAAACGTTGATAATGAACAATTTCACGTTCTCTTAGAAAGCGGATAGGATCTCTCACATCTCTATCATCACAAAACGCAAAATATTATCGTACGTTGTTCGTGCTTTTGTTCTGCAGCTAAATCTTCATGCAAATCTGTTAATGCATCACCTGCTACAGAGAAGGTAGATGCTGAAAATGGCATTCCATTGGCATCTGCCGGATAAACACCTGTTGTATGATCTACAAAATAAGTGTCAAATCCAGACTTTGAATCTCCTCCTCTGTTAAATCTTTGTCAGCTGATACACAATCGTACTAACCATCTCTACTCCTGCCAGTTCAGGCAAAGGACGTAGCCCAAACGCAACGCGCTTTTCATTTTCGTACAGCGAACCGCTATCACCCAGCACACGCACCATTTCAAGTTTTGGGATACCGACATAAACATGAGTTCTTTGCTATAAAACGCTATTTTGTTTCCGTAATTTTTTGATTTCCGAATAATGCTTTTGTAAACGCCTGCGAGATAGAAATGATTAATGGTTCCAATGTTTTTGGTAAAACGCTTCGTATTGGTCTTTGTATAATCACCGGTTAAAATCGGAAGAGATACACCGAACTGCCTTAAAATTTTGAATCTATAAATTTGAGTGTGTCATCGTCTACAAGTTTTATGTCTCGTTTAATCGGTACATACTCACCTTTATATCCATTGGCAAAATTCCACTTTCGCCCTTTTAGTTTTGCTTCAAGTTCTTTGACATTCTTTTCCGTTTTGTCAGAATCCATTAAAGTGTTATATTTCACAACTGCATTTACACTAAAGCTGGATTTCATCGCTTTTGCTACACCTTGCAGCAAAGTATTATTTAGTTCCAATGTTTTTAAAAGTGCATCATTGTCCGGCTGTCCAGATTCGTTACCACCCATAAATTCATTTACTGAATATTTATATCGAATGTGAATGACATTTTTATATGGGATTGTTGTTTCATATCCATTTTCAAACGCCATTTTGATATAAAAATGCCGCTTACGTCTTGTAGAAAATCTACACGCAGCGGCTTGACAGGATATAACCCTGTCAGCTTTTCTTTTCATATATAGGGATAACAAAGCAGTTGTAATTTAACATTGTTAACCACATAATTTTTCGATAAATTCACTCGTTGTCATAAGTTCATTTTGGATTCTGTAGTACTCTTTGAACTTCACTGACTACCGGCGTAATATCATGTTCTATTTCTCGTATGTGTTGAGGATTTAACTTTTTCATTTCCAGTACAATACAGTTTACAGCTTGCTGTACTACGTCACTTGCATAAATATTTGTTCCAAACTGCGTAAACACTGGAATACTCCCGTTTAACATTTGAGCGTATTTATGCTCTTTTGATTTTCTTGAATATATCTAAAAACCCCGTCTTAATCACCTCAACTTTCTTAAAAGAACAGAGCGATAACGCCGATACATTTCATACAAGATGATTAGCGTAACCGCTCCGTCAATTCTTCTGTTTTGTTGGTTATTGATTTTAACCGCCATTACGTTACCGAAGTTGTCAATTTCCATAGAAGCATTGCCTAAACACCATTGGTCGATTGGGTTTTCTTGGTAATTAATAAGTTGACCTTCAAATCTGCTTCCACTAATTTCATCGGATTAGATAGCGTAAGTTTATTTTGATAAACCATTTCAAATTCAAACCCGTATTCTTCCATGCGGTTTAAAAGTCTTTTGCGAATTTTTGGTCGTAACCGGTTGTAATGGTACGTATTCCATATGTTTCATAAAGTTTATAGAACCAGTCTGCGACCATTGATAAGTCAATTTCGTTGCCTTCGCAAATGGTGAGCCAGCCATCTTTGCCCACTCTGCGTATTTCGCTCCTGATTCTCTATCACTGGACAACTCTAACTTTACTTTCAGGTATGAAATACATGGTGTAAATATATTTTGTTGATCTTTTTTCATAAGCAACACTTTTGCGCATGTTAAGTCTGTAGTTTCTGATAAGTCAACCGCTCCCAGGGCAAAACAATCTCTAAATTCTCTATATCGTATACGGCGGAATATTTATAATCTTCTTCCATAAGCCATGCTTCGAATTGGATTGCTTAAAGTTAAAATCTTTTGACAGCACAAACATTCTGTCCGCTTTACTTTTGCGCGCTAAATCCACTTGTTCTTCCAAGTAGTCCCACTTCTTTACAATGCCGAGCGTTGGATTTGATTTTACCCACGTACTTTTATCCTGCCAGATTTCTTGTTCGCTGTCTTGCGTATACAGCCAAGGTAATGTCCTTTCCGCGCTGATACCGTCATCTTCTCCGTTTATGATTTTTCTACAGTCAATAAGCAGATGATCTAGTACACCGTCATTGACAAAACCTTCTGTTGTGATAATAAAGAGTTTTGGATTATCTTTTAAAGACTGACTTTGTTCTATGGATTTCAAAATAATATTTTTCATCATTTCGTGAACTTCGTCTAAAATAGCAAAATCAATATTTCTTCCCTCTTTGTTTCTGGTTCTGTCTGATAACTTGAAAATTTTAGAGTTATTCACTTTATTTCTGATACACTGTTGATTTCTCCATGTATCTTGCTGTTTTGGATCTATCATTAAAACGCATGGTATCAATGGCATCGTATAAAATGTTTGCTTGCATATCATCGTTAGAGCTGCACACAATGTCAGATCCGTCATTACCGAAAATTAATTCACATATCGCCAATGCGCTGCATGTTTCTGATTTTGTGTTTTTCTCGCTATCAACAAAATGATTTTTAAAACGATCAAAGTTGGTGTCTGACATTTTAAAGCTATATGCAACTTCGATTAACGCTTTTGCCACAACATTAAAATCATGGGTTTTCCGTAAAACGGTGATTTTGTAAGACGAATGCAGCCTTCCATAAAATGAATTCTTTGTATGCTTCTGTTGTGTCATAATAATATCTGGATTTCCCAAATCATTAATTAACCGGTCAAGCTCCATTATGAGTTCTTGACCGGCTATAATTCTCCTTTTCAATTGCGATTCTATACTGTATCAAATACAAATCTTGATTTAAGGTATTAAGCATTACCTTTCATCAACTCTTTCATGTATAGCCTTAGTGGGCTTTCTTCATCTCCGGCATCGCTATTTACAAGAGATAACAATATCTTGATACAGTTATTGTATTGCTGCAAAAATTCTTTGTACTGCTTTCCTGCCGCTGTTGCTTTTGCTGTGCTTTGTTTGCCGGATTGATACTGATAAAAGGATATTTTTTTAATTCAGTAAGCTGCTTTTCTAAAAACACAACATCGTCAATCATAGGAAACACAATTTGTTTTGCAGATTCGTCCAGTTCTGAAAATACTTTTGTAACTCTTCTTTTCTATTGATTACTATCACCAACTTTTACACTTCGGAAAAACGATTTCTAAAATCTCAAAATTTACTTTCTGCGGCATTGTAGTACTCCCTTTCCAGTCCCTCACAGCGTTTTATTTTTCATTCCGTGGGAGGTTGAAATTTATTCCACCAATCTTCTACAAACTGTTGATACTCTTTTGGTCTGTCTCTTGCACGGTTCAAGCATGTTTCTTTATCTGTATCTATAAATATACTTTTCGCTCCAAGAGCTGTTTCTAATCTGGTTCTTTCCATTAACAAAGGATAGCCACCAATCACCCAAGCGGTAAACCATTTCCCGCGTCTGCATTTAATCATGTCAAGATACAATCTCTAATTCCAAACGCATTTTCTCTTATCCGCTCTGGTTTAATATATCTTTCGTTTGCTGTAATACATTCATAGATATTATCCATATCTAAAATAATATCATTCTCCCCTGCACTTTCTCTTAATTTATCTATGTCTATACCCGTAGATAAACAGATCAATATTAATTCTTCTGCCTGCAACTTACGCTTTTTTAAAAGTTCTAGACAGTTTATCTACCGAAATGCCTGTCGTATTAGAAATGTAAGTGTAAGTAATTCCTTTTGATTCTATCTCTTTTTTAAAGTATCTACCACGCACATTCGCGCCTCCTTTCTTCGAATCGAATATTATGTATATACTATAACCTTCATTTTGAAGAAAGTCAAGAGCTTTCAAAATTTTTTCTTCAATTCGAAGATTTATTTCTTGACTTTAGCTAAACTTAATCTTATACTATAGGTAAGAGGTGAGCGCATGAAAGTATCTAGCTTGATAAAATCTAAAAGAACTTAATTACAGTGTTAAAGATGTTGTTAGTAAGTTATCTAAAGAGGAATTGACGTATCTAAAAAACTGTTTATGGTTGGGAAAGCGGTCATAGACAACCCGATGCTGATACTTTTTGATTTTGTGCGATATTTATCAAATTGCAAATTTATCTGATGAAATATCTTCTTCCGAAGAAAACGAGATTGTTTCCACTAATGAACAAGAAGTGATAAAAATACCGCGCTCTTGATGAACACGGTAAGATGTTAGTTGATAATGTTTTGAATTTAGAGTACAAGCGTGTAACCTCTCATAAAATAATGAAGTTACAATAAATACTGCAGCTCGTGGCGAAGAAAACGAGTTAACTTTATCGGAAGAAAAATACCAAAATTATTACAAGTAATCGAGGAAAATAAAGATAAAGAAATAGCCAATATATTCGATTAATTTCCAGTAATCTCTAATGAACAATACCTATTACAGGTAAAATATACCATGTAATAACTAATAGGGGTGCTTTTATGTACAGTGACTATACGCAAGCGCGTAATAAATCTTAGGGAGATATTAATTAAGTCTGGAATTTCTAAACTTCCAGTCAGTCTAAAGCTATAGCTCGGTATCTAAATGTCAGCATTATTCCATACTCTATTTTAGGTAACGATATTTTTAGTGAAAAAATATCCTCTGGTGATGGCTTTACAACCTCTTTATCAGATGGTAAAAGTTAATCTTTATAAACGATAAAAGAACCATAAAAGAATGCGATTTACTTTGGCTCACGAACTTGGACGTCGCTTTAAAACACAAGCAATCCGGCAGCACACAGAAATATTGAATTTGATAAAAAACGAACCATCAACGAAATGCAAGCGAATATTTTTGCGCGTGATGTACTTATGCCAGCGTGTGTCCTTGCAAAACTCAACGTATCTACTGCTAATGAAATTTCACGATTATGTGATGTTTCTATAACTTCCGCTTCTATAAGAATGAAACGAATGCAAATTTTATATCAAAGGAATAAATTTGGTCTCCATCCTTTAGAGCGAGAGGTTTTAGAAAATTTCAAATTATTTATTAGTGAAAAATAAAACAACCGCTCACTACTGCCATAGCGAACGGTTTGAATGGAGTTGCGTGTCATTTAACTAATATTATTATATTAAATTGGCGACATTTGTCAATTAACAAGAAATGAAAAGGGGAAAAATTATGAATGTGACAGAGGATTTAGAATACAGACAATTCACTAAGCCTGCGGAGCTTGACAGAGCCATTCATATTTTATCAGGCATCTTAGAGGGTATAACAATTGATGAAAAAATAAATTCTGATGAAATGACAGAGTTAGTAAACTGGTGCTCTTTACATAGACATCTTATGGATCGACATCCGTTTTCTGAAATTATTCCTATGATAGATGCAGCATTAGAAGATGGTGAACTCACGGAAGATGAAATGTTAGATATAGCATATGTTTGCCATAATTTTTCTAAAGATAGCGAATATTACGACATAGTCACCTCATCCATCCAAGAACTTCAAGGTATTTTTCACGGACTTATGTCTGATAATATTATTTTGGACAGCGAAATTATAGAACTTAATAAATGGGTAGCAGAGCATGATTTTTAATAAGCACTTACCCTTATGATGAAATTAAAAGTTTACTTACAGATATACTGCATGACGGCAAAATAACCGAGGAAGAAAAATATTTTAAAGGTCTTTTGGCTAACTTTATAGATTTGAAAATTTCATATAATGTCAATGAGATAGAAATAAACGATTTAAGAAAAATATAGTGTTGACGGCATCTGCTCAGCATCTCCCAAAATAGAAATAGAAGGAAAAATTTTTTGTTTTACAGGCTCTTCGGAAAAGGCATCTAGAAAGAAATTGCTGCAAATATTCAAAAGCATGGTGGAGTTTTCACACCTTATATTACAAAAAAAACAGACTATTTAATTGTAGAAATGAAGGTAACCCTTGCTGGGCATTTTCTTGCTATGGCAGAAAAGTCGAAAAAGCTGTTGGACTCCGAAAAAGGCATAAACATTCAAATTGTGAACGAAGATGATTTTTGGAACGCATTAGCCTTATAATAACCGTTTCCAAAACAGAAATAGTTAAAATCCCTATCCGCTCCCAAAAGAGCAGAAAGGTTTTTTCTTAAACTTGAAAAATATTTTTTGAAAATCTCTTGACAATATAGGATATATCCTATATAATATAAATATAGGATATATCCTATATTTAACACACAAAATAAAATTAAGGAGATAAATAAAATGCCAGAGCTATGCAGATTTTTCAATATTGTTATCAAAATGATTTTCAGCGATAACACAACATCACAAACCACATTTTCATGTGTACTATGCTGAGTACGAAGCTGCTGTAGGAGTTGACGGCGAACTACTAGCAGGAAGTCTTCCAGTAAAACAATTAAAACTTGTACAGGCATGGGCAGCAATACACGAAGATGAATTATATGCCGCTTGGAACAACGCAGTTAGAAATATACCTTTTGGAAAAATCGAACCATTGAGATAGGGTGAGTACAAATGTATATTAAAACGGTATCGCATATGCTGGTGAGCAAAAGCAACCGCTAAAATAAGCGGTGTACGCCCCTTGACGACTATAAATTATGGTTAAGATTTAACAACGGAGAAATTAAAGTTTTGATTTTACCAAGGAACTTGATTCTCCTGCTTTTTTACCTCTAAAAGATAAAGCAGTTTTAACTCCGTTTATATAGACTACGGTGTAACTGTCTGGAATAACGGTGACATTGACATCGCTCCCGAATATCTTTATGAGCACGGTGTATCCGTTGCTTAAATTTCACAAATTGTTTTATCGTAATAAAGAGGTTTTGTTATGAACGAGTTAAAAAGAGCAAGAAATGCTCGAACTTGAATTTTCTGTTATACAGACTTTGATAAATGCTAGAAAAAGTATAGGTTTAACTCAAAACAACTTTCCAAAAACTGGTATCGCTCAGGCAGATATAAGCAATTTAGAAAGTGGAAAAGCTAACCCTTCTTTGCGTACTTTACAAAGACTGGCTTCCGGTATGGGTATGAAAGTTAAAATTGAATTTCAACCAATCGGACAAAATTAAACATTTATCCCTATCCGCTCTCAAAAGAGCAGAAAGGGGATTTTATTTCAAAAACAGGTGATTATATGAAAATTGCAGCTGCATATGTTAGAGTATCAACCGAAGATCAGACGGAGCTTAGTCCTACATCACAAATCAAGCAAATAAGAGAGTACGCTAAAAATCACGGTTATATCGTACCTGATGAATTTATTTTTGCTGATGAAGGTATCAGCGGAAAAACACACAAAAACGCCCTGCTTTTAATCGCATGATAGGCTTGGCAAAACAAAGCCAAAGCCGTTTGAATGTATCTTACTTTGGAAATACAGCCGTTTCGCCCGTAATCGAGAAGATAGTATCGTCTATAAGTCTATGCTTCGTAAGCAACTGGGTATAGATGTTATATCTATATCTGAAAATCTCGGTGATGATAAAATGTCTATCTTAATCGAAGCACTTATAGAAGCTATGGACGAATATTACAGTATCAACCTTGCCGAAGAAGTAAAACGCGGTATGACGGAACGTGTGTCACGCGGGGAAGCTGTTTCTGTACCTGCATATGGATATGACATTGAAGAAGGAAAGTATATTATCAATGAAGCAGAAGCAGAAGTTGTACGACAAATTTTTTCTGATTTTAACAACGGAGTTGGAACCGTTACAATAGCGCGAAACCTTAATGCAATCGGCATTAAAACAAAACGCGGCAAGTTATGGGAAAATCGTACCGTTAAATATATTCTGCATAACCCCGTTTATATCGGGAAAATCCGTTGGAATCGAAGAAATAACCGGTTTGAATTACGATCATGAAAAGATTATGCTTGTAGACGGTATACATGAGCCGCTTCTTACTAAAGATCTTTGGGACAGTGTGCAAGAAAAACTTTCACTTATGAAAAGAACAAAGAAAGCCACGAGAAAAAGCAACTCAAATCCCGACTATATGCTATATGGGTTAATGCGGTGCGGCACTTGCGGTGGAACTTTAACACAATCTCGTGACGGCTTACAATGTCATAAGTACGCACATGGTACATGTGATACCTCGCACTACATCTCACTTAGTAAGGCTAATACTGCTGTAATAGACTTGATACAGCATACACTTGAAAATGGTATTTTTACTTTAACCCTAAAACAAGATGTTTCTACTCAACAAATTGCTATGATAGCTAAACAAATACAAAGTGAAAAAATAAACTTCTAAGAGTAAAGAAGCGTTCGAGTATGGCGTTGACACTTTGGAGGAGTACAAGGAAAACAAAATAAAATTTTACAAAAATCAGTGAGTTAGAGAGTAGTAAACCAGTGCAACAAACCAATATAGACAAAAGAAGTTTGCTGAAAAATATCTCGGTGTTATAGATACTTTAAAGATGATACTGTAAGTGAAGCTGATAAAACCATATTTTAAGACAGTTTGTTGAAAAAATAGTGCTGCATCGTCCTTCAAACGAAATAGAAATTTTTATCATTATTAATTATCGCTTAAAACAATGCGCTCCACCATACTGACTAATGATAATTTTTGCAAGCTTTGCATTCGGTGTTTTAATTTTAACCGGATACTGTAAACGCTTTTCATATATCCACATTATTCATTCGCACTTCCCATGGCCAAGGACCTGTAATCCAAGCCCAACGGCTGGTATCTCTGTTTGTTTTCATTAATTGGACCAAATTGAGATTCATACTTTTCAGTCAGTTCTGTAGCCTTTTCTGGGCTTCTTTTAATCTTTGGCTGCTTCGCAGTTGTTGGGATGTGTATCTAAAACATGTGTAACTCCCACGCAGAGAATTGATACGCATTAATTTGACGCATGAGTCGTTCTTGTTCACTCATTTCATATCCTCCATTTGGTTCCCAAAATGGTTTATCAAGTTCAGGAAAATTGTGCCGTTTTCCAACCCTTTTTCTGCACTGTAAATCGTTTTGTATTGTTGATATGGCACATAAGCCATTGCTTCTACAGTAACTGCCTGAAATGGAGTCATCTGTTTCATTTCAATGCATTTTTCTTCATTATAATCTGTCAAAGTAAATCTCTCCTTCCTATATAATAAGCTTATCCATACTATGTAATGCAGTTTAGTTAAGTGCTTATCCTTCGATTTAAAAGTTAAGCTTAAGAAATCTTCTGTAAAAGGCACCCATTTCATCAAAATATTTTTTAAATGATTGCATTTCTTAATAAAATAATAACAAACATACATTATAATAAAGATGTAATAGAAAGGATGTATCATTGATGAGTAACTTGCGAGTTGCAAAAACAGAAGAGTTTGATGAAATATTCTCCATATTGGAAAACAGTTTTCCGCCGGATGAATACAGAACATACGAAGGTCAAAAGCTTTATGGAATCACCCAAAATACACTGTATATGTAATTCCAGATGACGAATCCGACTGCATCAAAGCGTTTATCACAGTATGGAAGTTTGAAAATTTTGCCTTTATCGAACACTTTGCAGTAAATCCTCTCTACCGGAATCAAGGTCTTGGTTCGTTAATTTTGCATGAAATTATGAACCTGCTTCCATTCAAATCTGTTTGGAAGTGGAATTACCTGAAACAGATTTTGCAAAAGACGAATTGGATTTTACGAGAGAAACGGATTTTTATCAATCATTATTCATATGCCCAACCGCCCTATACGAAAGAAAAACAACCGGTTCCATTGCTTATGATGACTTCCGGTAGTCAAATTTCGAAGGAACAATTTGATGGTATAAAGAAACAATTTTCAAAGGGTTTATCAAACAGCCAATAAATAGGCTATACAATTCTTTACCATGTAAATATCTGTGAAAATCATTTATTCCGATAATAAAATATAAAAGAGATGCTTTTCAAGCATCTCCTTTTCTGACTTTTATTTCTTTTTGGGTTTATTTTCTTTTATTTTTAATAATGCGAGATGTCCACGTTCCTTTTGCTGCTTTTCAGCAGCTTCTTCTTCCTCTTCTTTTCGTCTTGCTTCTCGAACAGATTTCTCTTCATCTGTCATTTCCCTATAAACTCCGGGAACACTATATGCCATAGTATCATCAGGCATATTTCGTTTTCCCAAACGGCGAGACAACGTTTTAACCATGTATACAACATTGCAAAAGTTGGCACACCTATAATCATACCAACAAATCAAACAGTGCACCGAATACCACAATGGCAAAAATAATCCAAAATCCATTTAAACCAATAGTTTCTCCCAATATACGCGGACAAATAATGTTACCGTCAATTTGCTGCAAAATAATAATAAAGATAACAAAATAAACTGCCTGTAACGGATTCACCAATAAAATTAAAATAGCACTTGGAATTGCACCAATATAAGGGCCAAAGAAAGGAATGACATTGGTAATTGCTACAATCACACTAATCATGGAGGTACGGCAACTGTAAAATTGACATACCAATAAAGCGCATAGTATACCAACGATTAAAGGCATCAATTAACTGACCTGTAATAAAACTTCCAAACACAGTGCTGGTTTCTCTTGTGTTTCGAATTAGTCCGTCTGCACGGCGGCGAGGCAACATTGCATATGCTGCTTTTTGCATTGTGCGCAAAATTTTCTTTACTGAATAGAAAGTAAATGGCAATGAGTAAACCAATAATGACATCTTTTAAGACCATAAATACATTCCACAAACCGGAAAGTAAATTGGTTGCAATATTTTGTAATTGAGGAACCAAATCGGTTGACATCAATTTTGAAGCATTTCTTCGATTTTTCCAATGCTTGTATAAAAATTCCGCCGACTTGCTGTCCTGCTTTAAAATGCCATCTAGCCATCCTATAAAATTATTATAATACGTCTCAAAGTTGTTATAGAAACCCATAATATTTGTAACTAGCTGAGGGAACAACATTAATGAGAATACGGTAATTACTACAAACAGCAATAAAATGGACAGCACAATACTGATGGCACGAGATATTTTTCAGCTCGTTGTACTTTCTTGGCTTTTTAATGCGGTTTTCATAAACAATTTATGCCATCGTTTCACAACCGGAGTTAAAATAAACGCAAATGCAAAACCATACAAAACAGGAGTTAAAATACTGAATATTGTACCAAAAAGCCCCATATCATATCAAACCGGAAAATAGCGGCAAATACAAGTAAGCTTACAACAATCACACAAACTGCTGTAACACCCCAATATAGATATTTTTTATCCCATCTATATCTCATAATTAAAAATCATCGCCTCCTTTCTGAAATAAAATTGGTTATTTTTATTATTGTACCACCTATTGGTTCAAAGTCACCCTAATATTGATAAAATAAAAAACAGGTTGGTAACCTGCTTCCTACTATTTGTATTTCCTATTTTTCCACCATTTTTTTTTTTTGTGGAAAAGTTTGTTTGGTTGCTTTTCTAAAGGCTTCTTCCGCCTGTTCACTTTCCATTTTATCCACTACAATTTTCTCTTCTTCTGTCATTTGGCGAAAACAGCCCTGCATGCTATAAGCAATGGTTTCTGTAGGCATATGCTTTTTCTGCAATCTGCGTGTAATCCAGTTTTAATCCATGTATAAATCACCGCAAATGCAGGTACACCGATAATCAAACCTACAAATCCTATTGTGCCACCAAATACCACAATGGCAAAGATGACCCAGAATCCAGTTAATCCGTTGCTTCTCCCAACACTTTAGGAGCAATAATATTTCCTTCAATCTGCTGTAATACCAGAATAAAAATTAAAAAGTATAATGCCTGAAGAGGATCAACCAATAAAATCAATAAAATACTTGGAATTGCCCCTATATATGGACCAAAACGGGATGACATTGGCACCAATGATAACACTGATTAATGGCGGGTATGGAAACCGAAATATCGTCATTCCAATAAAGCAAAGATCCAACAATAGCAGAGATCGATAATTTTTCCGGTAATAAAACCACCAAACACACGGTGCGCATATCTTGCATTTTTTACAATAACATCACCATTATGATGACTAAACAATGCGTAAGTAACCTTTTTCCTTGTGAAGCAAATTTTTCTTTACTGTATAAAAGTATATGGATATAATCATACCGATGATAAGATCTGCAAATACTGAAAACACTGACCATAATGTTGAAGTTAAGTATATTTTGAGTTGCGGCACTAAATCTGCAGACATCCAACCTACAATCATATGCTTTGCCTGACTTAAAATTGATTTGCATATTCCGCAAAGAAGAATTTTGTCCTACTAAACCGTTAATCCAATCCTCTAAATTATAGAAATACGACTCAATATTTTGATAAAACCCCAGTATATTGGTAATCAACTGTGGAATTAACATCATGCATAAACCTATCAGAATGCCAAGTAGCAATAAAATAGATACAACTACGCTAATGGCTCTTGCAGCTTTTGCGCTTTATGAGGCTTCTTAGCATTCTTGAAGTAAGTTTTCATCTGAATTCGATCCAATTTATTCACAAGAGGCGTTAATAAATAAGCAATAGCAAACCCGTATAAAACAGGGATAAAATACGAAAAATAAAATCCTATTACACCTAATACGCCTTTGAATTCAAAAATAGCCGCAAATACAAGAAAGCTTATGATAATAACACAAATTGCCGTAATACCCAATATAGATATTTTTTATCCCATCTATATTTCAAGAATACCAAACTCCTTTGTCTTGTATTTTAGCATCTCTTATAGTAGTCTTGGCTTGTTTTGGCATAAGTATCCAAATTCATTCGAAAAATTCAAAATATTTCAATTCAATAATCAGTCTTTTACAATTTTGTGCCCGTTTTTCCTAATAACGCTTCTTTAGCACAGTCTAGTGATGTTATAATGGCCGTTCCGTTTTCGTATGTTCTACAAAAGATAAACAGGCTTCTACTTTGGCAGCATACTTCCAGGAGCAAAATGACCTTGCTCGATATATTTTTGCTTGTGACACCGTCATAATTTTCAACTCTTGCTGATTTTCTTTTATAATGAATACATACCCGCTCCACTGCTGTTAAGATAATCAGCATATCTGCACCCAAATCTTCCGCTAATTTTGCGCTGGATTTATCTTTATCAATTACAGCTGCAATTCCTGATAACCGGTAGCTGTCTCTATCACAGGTATTCCGCCGCCACCAACTGTAATGACAATATTTTTGAGATTGACCAATTGTTGAATCACCGGCAATTCTACAATAGAAACCGGATTTGAGATGCAACTACACGGCGATAACACGTCCTGCATCCCTCCGTAAATACAAAGCCTTGCTCCTTTTCCATCCGGTCCGCATCCTGTTTGGTATAAAACATACCAATAGGCTTTACAGGCGTTTCAAACGCTTTATCTTCTTTATCTACTACTACTTGGGTAATAACACTTACTGCTTGTCTCTCCATTTTACGGGATTTTAATTCAAACTGAATTGCCTGCTGCAAGTGGTATCCAATATATCCCTGCGACATTGCACCGCATTCGGGAAAAGGCATATATGGCGTTTTGGCTCCATGAGCAGATGCAAAATCCATCGCAAGATTTATCATGCCTATTTGAGGGCCATTCCCATGGCCAACCACAATTTCGTAGCCCTCTTCCACCAAATCCACAATAGATTTCGCCGTTTTTTCACCAAATGAATTTGTTCCTGCGGTGTTTGTCCCAATGCATTACCGCCCAAAGCCAATACAATACGTTTCACGATTCCGTTCACCTCAAAGTTATGTATGCGTAAGTAATTTTATCATACCAAATTTTCTAAAAAAAGAAAATAAAAAGGATATATGTTTTCACCGCTTATGTCTAATATTCTGCTCCATAATCATGCCTTTTACACTTTGTAAATATGCTCTTTTATTATGATATATTAAATATTAACTCTGTTCCTATACACAATTACAACAAAGAAAAATGTTTAATATTCTATATGATTATATAGAAAGATAAAGGATTCTTTCGTAGAATCCTTTATCTTTCAATACTCTAACTTTACTGTGCATCATCTGGCTTAGAAGTCATAGAATGCAAACTTGTAAAACGCTCCAAGAACGCTTTTGTTCTATCCTTTTGAGGATGATTGATCACATCCTCCGGCTTTCCTTCTTCCACAATATAGCCCCCATCCATAAAAATAACACGGTCGGCCACATCACGGGCAAAAGACATTTCATGAGTAACAACCACCATGGTTCTGCCTTCTTTGCAAGATCTTGGATAATTTTAAAATCTCTCCTGTTAACTCGGGATCCAATGCTGAAGTTGGTTCATCAAAAATAATATTTTGGGGTTAAGCGCCAACGCACGGGCAATGGAAACACGCTGCTGTTGACCTCCCGACAGTTCACATGGATACGATTTCTGATTCCAAGCCAACTTTTAGAAGCTCTCGTGCTTCTTGCTGTGCCTGTTCTTTTGGTTTTTCAACACTCGAATAGGTGCTTCTGTAATATTTTTAACACAGAAAGATGCGGAAACAAATTAAAGTTCTGAAACACCATTCCACATTTAATCGGATTTTCTTTAAAACCTGCTTTGGCGCATAGATTGCTTCGTTTTTCCTTGTCCAACAATCATATCGTCACCACAAATGGTTACTTTTCCGCTTGTAATCTGCTCAAATTGATTTAAACAACGCAGCAATGTAGATTTTCCCGAACCGGAAGGGCCGATAATGGCAACCACTTCACCTTGATTTACCTCTAAAGAAATATCTTTCAGAACTTCTAAATCTTTAAATTTTTTTTTTTCTACTTTCAGCATTACCATAAAAACACCCTCCTTACTTATAATAATTTAACTTTTTCTCTAAAAACGGAACAATAAAGATAACAACAGGTTAAAGAAATAATAGTAAATACCTGCAATAATAAGCGGAGTAATCACACCATTTGCGTTTGTTTGTTTATTTGCCATAAAGAATAGCTCTTCCACACTCAGTGCGTATGCAAGAGAAGTATCTTTTACAAGCGTAATGACTTCATTTGCAGTAGACGGAATGACACGTTTGATTACTTGAGGTAAAATAATTCTAAAAATGTTTGTGATTTTGAAAGTCCCAAAGCTGCGGAGGCTTCATATTGCCCTTTTTCCATAGAATCCATATCCACGGAAAATCTCTGCAAAATAAGCTGCATAGTTTAACACAAATGCAATTAAAGCCGCCAAAAATCTATCATAATTCAAACCAAACATATATTTAGGTGCAAAGTAAACAAACAATAACTGCAATAGCAACGGCGTACCACGCATAATGGAAATATAGAGAGAAGCCGGCCAAGATATCACTTTATACTTTGAACGTCTACCAAAAGAAATCAGTATTCCTAAAGGAATGGCACATACTAAAGTAACTGCAAATATCTCCAAAGCAACTCCGCAGCCGGATAAAACATAACAAACCAATTTCAATTTGATCCCAATTCATAAACATACCTTTGGAAATATCCAACTGGGGAGAAAAGACGCACAGTAAATTACGTGCGTCTTTTCATGCAAATGTTAAAACAAATTATCTGCTAACAACATCTTTGCCGAACCATTTTTCAGAAATCTGTGTCATGGTACCGTCAGCTTTCATTTCATCAATATATTTTTGCACTTCATTTTTAATGCAGTATTTCCTTTTGAATCCAACTGCATATTCTTCTTCAGTTAAACCGTCTTCCAAAACTTTAAAGTCTTTATTTTGGGAAGTAATTGCATAGTTGGCTACCACTTCATCCATAAAAATTGCATCAATGCCTTTTGTTTCTAATTCCATAAATGCAGTTACGTTATCTTTAAAACCAATGGTATTGCCAATGGTTTTAGCAAAATCAGATTCTTCTAAAATTTTCTCTGCAGTAGAACCGTTTTGTACACCAATTGTTTTTCCTGCCAAAGAAGCTTGATCTGTATATTCGGAATCATTCAAAACTACCAATACCATACGGTTTGTCATATAAGGTTCTGAAAGATCCATTGCTTGTTTTCTTTCATCATCGATGGACAATCCGTTCCACAAGCAGTCCACAGAGCCTGTGTTAAGCTCCATTTCTTTGGTAGACCATTCAATTGGCTGCA
>SCPP01000265.1_pt1 | contig 24998 bp, 45 predicted proteins | sample 6106811 | NCBI WGS metagenome assembly SCPP01 (sample SAMN10720449, study PRJNA508395) | human gut metagenome | isolation source: Participant 2 stool, 15 month | host: Homo sapiens | collected 2018
AGCGCCCTTGCCCGGCTTGACGTGCTGGAACTCAACGACCTGAAGGACCTGGCCGTCCTGCTCGAAGGTGACACCGTTACGGAATTCGCCTGCAGAAATCATATAGAAATTCCTCCAATATTAGATTATACATACCTGTTTATATTTTACAGGATGAAAAGCAATTTTGCAAGTCCTGTTCGGACTTTTGCGGGAAAATTGATGTTTGTCCATTTACAGCGCTGCGTACCCCTGGGCCAGCGCGGCGGCGTCGGGCCTGGGTCCCGGCGGATTCACAGATGATCGTCGGGGCCAAATGACTCTTTGAGCAGCGCCAGCAGCGGCGCGTGGGGCGGCCGAACGCTAATCCGCAAAGGTCAGGTGGCACTTTTCCCCGCCTTTGGTGTAGGCAATGCGGGAAAAATGCGCGTGGAAGTGTACGGCACGGTCGTCCCCAAACGCGCCGCCAGCGTGTCCAGCAGGGCGGCGTAATCGGCGGGCGCGGTGGCGGCGGCAAACTGCTCGCCGCAGCTGCGGGCGTACAGATGCCCGAAATCGATGCAGGGCGTGATGCGCTTGTCGACCTCGCACAGGGCCAGCACCTCGTCCAGCGTGCCCAGCTGGTTGATCTTGCCCATCGTCTCGGGGCAGAGAATGCAGTCGCCGTAGCCGGCTTCGTCGCAGGCTTTAACAGCGCGGGCCGTCGTATCCAGCGCCTTTTCCAGCGCCTCCTCCGGCTCTGCTTGCCGCAGGAGCCGGAGTGGAAGATGACACGCCGCCCGCCCAGCGCCTTGACGAGGGCGTAGCTTTGCAGCAGGTAGTCGATGCTGTTCAGCCGCTTGTCCTCCTCCAGGCTCGACATACTGATATAGTACGGCGCGTGGACGGACAGGGGCAATGTCCCGCTTTCGGCACAGGCGGCACCGAGCGCGGCGGCCTTGTCGTGGGCCAGCCGCACGCCGCGGCCGCACTGGTACTCAAACGCCGTCAGGCCAAAGCCTGCCGTAGGCGGCGATGGCGGCGGGTCAAACTTTGACCGTGTAGCTGTCGGCCAGCCCGGCCGTGCCGAAACGCGGAGTGTCACTCATACAGCTTGCCGCCCTTCTGATAGTATTTGTTGATCCAGTACGGTCAAACTTGCGCTTTAACAGCACAAATTTGTTTTTGTCGTGGTTCGTGCGGGCATCAGGTACAAGCAGGGGCAGCCGTACAGCCCGGCGGCCATCCGGTCGGCAAAAATCTGGTCGCCGACCATGGCCATCTCGCTTTTTTGGCAGCCCAGCCGCCGCCGCGCTACCCGCAGGCCGACGGTGAACGGCTTGCAGGCCAGCGGCACCCAGTCCAGGCCGATGCGCTTGGCAAAGGGCGCACGCGCTTGGCCGTATTGTTGGACGATGGTCAGGCGTATGCCGGCTGCGCGCATCTCGTCCAGCCACGCCTGCACGGTGTGCTCCAGCACCTGGCTGTTGTCACCGGTCAGGGTGTTATCCACGTCGAGCACGAGGGCTTTGATGCCATGTGCCGCGAGAAAATCCGGGTGGATGCACTCGATGGTTTTGAAAATATATTCAGGGTTAAAATCATGGGTGTGACCTTTATAAGGGTAATGAGTGGTTACGGCAGCGGCCAGCGGCGGCATGAGGGCATGCCGCCCTACGATGCACAATTCCGTAGGATGTGGGGCGGGTGCCTCACCCCGCCGCACCGACGCCTGCATCGTAATAAAAGTGCAGGCCCGCGTAACGCGAACCTGCACAGTCGTTCGTTGTAAGATACCTTACTTAAACTTGCGCTTGCGGGCAGCCTCGGACTTCTTCTTGCGCTTAACGGAAGGCTTCTCATAAGCCTCGCGCTTGCGGACCTCAGCTAACACGCCGCTGCGAGCAGTGCTGCGCTTAAAGCGGCGCAGAGCGCCTCGAGGGACTCGCCCTCTTTGACACGGATCTCCGACATCTTCTTCCCTCCCTTGACCTGAGACAGGAGTTTGCCGGTCAAATACTATTAACCAGTAAAAAGATTATACTATAAAGCCCCCCTGTATGTCAACAACAATTTTCGCTAAAATGAAAATTTTTAAAATGTTCATATTTAGGACCCTTTACTCCCAGCACCGTGTGCCACACCCACAGTACACCGTAGATTACGGGCTGATGCAGCATGTAGACCAGCAGCGTATTGCGCCCGATGGCACACAGAGGACGCAGCGCGGCGGGCGGCTCTCCTGCCGGGCGCCACAGCCGTGCCAAAAACACGCCGCACCAGAACAAAAACACCCACGGTATGACCGGGAAATAATCCGCCGAGGTGAACCGCGTCAAGTCGGCAGGCCCAGCCAGAACAGGTTGGCCCGGTACAGCCCCCGCAGGCACCGCACAGAGCCGCCAATTCTCAAAGCCTAAATACCCATAGGGCAGCTGATTCGTCAGCGCAAACAGCGCCGCAGACGTCGCCAGGCGCGCCCGCGGGCAGGTGCTGCAAAAGCGGATAGACCAGGCATGTCAGCAGCACGGCGGCAGCGTTCAGGTGCAGAACGCCGAACCAGATCGCCTCCGACGGCATGAACACCGCGGTCACAAACGTCAGCACAGCCGCGCAGCCCGCCACGATCAGCCCATTCTTTGCAGGCCGCTTTGCCAGCGGAAGCTGAACCCGACAGCACAATAAAGCTCCAACAGATATATTGCTGCCAGCATGGCACCCGGGGCCCAGATATCGTACCAGCGGCTGGCATGGCCGAACACATATACCCAGTCGTACATGGCATGGTAGGCCAGCATATTTAGCAGCGCCAGCCCGCGCAGGGCGTCCGGCAGCCACATCCGGTTGGTTTTGGTGCGCAATACAGGCATGTTACCGCCTCTTTCCCAAAGATTTACTGTAACACTATTCTAGCACACCCGCGCGGCTTGCAATCGCGCGGGTTTTGCGGTACAATAAATCAGATAAGGGAGTGTGAAACTATGCAGGACATCCGCCTTGTGGCGTTGGACCTCGACGGGACAGTTTTCAACGATAAAAGAGATCACCCGCGCACGCTGACGGCCATCCGCACGGCCTGTGAGCGTGGCGTGGCGGTGCTGCCCGCTACCGGGCGTACAGCCAGCGGCATCCCCGCGGCGTTCACCGCCATTCCCGGCGTGCGGTACGCGCTGACCTCCAACGGTGCCAGCGTCGTGGACCTGCAGACCGGTGAGCAGCTGGTGAACCAGCCGTTCAAGACCGAGCAGGCATTGAAAATTTACGATCTTCTTGAGCAGGGCGGCGGCATGATGAGCATTTTCATCGGCGGCAAAAGCTACACCACCCGCGAAAACGCCGAGCAGCACATGGACATGGTCCCGGAAAATCTGCGCACCTACTTCCGCACGACCCGCATTGAGGTAGACGACATGCACGCGACGCTGCGCGACCACGCCCACGAGATTGAAAAGTACAGTATGATCTACCACGACGAGGCCGAGCGCGACGCCGCTTGGCGTGCCATCGAGGCCGCCTGCCCCGGCATGGAGCTGACGAGCAGCCTGCCCGCAACATGGAGATCAACGCCCCGGTGTGACAAAGGGCAGCGGTCTGCTGGCGCTGGCGGCACCTGGGCCTGACCCGCGCGCAGACGATGGCCGTGGGCGACTCCGGCAATGACCGCGCAATGATCGAAGCGGCGGGTCTGGGGTGGCGATGGGCAACGCCACCGACGATATCAAGAAAATTGCCGATGTTACGACGGATGATAACAATCATGACGGTGTGGCAGCGACTATAGAAAAATACGTATTGTAAAATCAAAATAAAATATACGAGAGGTAAACCTATGAAGAACGTTCTGGTAGGGCAGTCGGGTGGCCCGACTGCTGTCATTAACTCCAGCCTGGCGGGTGTCTATGGGACCGCCAAGGCTACGGCGCACCCATGTCTACGGTATGCAGTACGGCATTGAGGGCGTGCTGGAGGGCAAAGCTCATCGATCTGGACACGGTCCTGGGCGATAAGATGGACATTGAGCTGCTCAAGCGTACGCAGTCCAGCTTCTTGGGAAGCTGCCGCCAGCAAGCTGCCCGACCCACGGTGGACGAGAAGCCGTTTTTGCAGCTGTTTGAGCTGTTCAAGCAGTACGACATCGGCGCGGTGTTTACATCGGCAACGACTCGATGGACACGATCTCAAATTGAGTGCCTATGGCAAGACCGTAAACAGCGGATCCGCTTCATTGGCGTACCCAAGACCATCGACAACGACCTGATGCTGACCGACCACACCCCGGCTACGGCAGTGCGTACATTGCCACGATCTTGAAGAGGTCATCTGCGATTCCAGCGTCTACGACCTGCGCAGCGTGACGGTGGCGGGATCATGGGCCGCCACACCGGCTGGCTGGCCGCTGCCGCCAGCCTGGCCGCAGGCCGGACTGCAACGGCCCCGACCTGATTCTGCTGCCCGAGCGCCCCTTTGACGAGGCGTTCCTCAAGCGCGTGGCCGAGCTGGAAAGAGCGCCACAATGTCATTATCGCAGTCAGCGAGGGCGTAAGAATAAGGACGGCGTTTTCCTGTGTGACCTGGTCTCCACGGCCGGGCAGCTGGACGCCTTCGGCCACAAAGGCCATCCTGAGCGGCACGAGCCGCTATCTGGCGGACGATCCGCGTGCGCCTGGGCTGCAAGACCCGCGCCATCGAATTCTCGACGTTGCAGCGCTGCGCCAGCCACCTGGCCAGCCGCACCGACGTGACCGAAGCCTACCAGGTGGGCGGCGCGGCGGTGGAGGCCGCTGTGCGCGGCGAAACCGCCAAGATGGCAGCCATCAAGCGCCTGAGCGACCAGCCCTACCGCGTGGAGACCGAGATGGTCGATGTGGCGCAGGTCGCAAACTTTGAAAAGGTCCCTGACGAATGGATCACCGCGGACGGTATGCACGTCAACGAAGTTCGAGGCGCTACGCCCGCCGCTCATCAGGCCGAGCTGTCGCCCATCACATCAACGGCGTGCCGCGGCATATTCATCTGTGATTTTGTAAAATAAAAACGGAGCACCGCGTGAAAATGCGGTGCTCCGTTTTACTACTGTAAGGTCGGCGTCCTCGACGACCCGGGAGCTGCGGTGGCCGCACACGACCCGGCGGGGTGAGGGCACCGCCCTACGTATACTCCGCGGACAGACGTAGGGCGGCATGCCCTCATACCGCCGCGGGGGTGTTGAGTTTCCGGAAAGCCCGTCAGGTCCCTCCCGGCCCTGCGGGTCACCTCCGCTTGACAAAGGGCTTAGACGCAAAGGACCCGTTTCCGCGGGTCCTTCCAAATCATATCAATACAGACGAAATCAGCCGGAGACCTTCTCCTTCAGGCGGCCGCTGGCCTTGAAGCCGGGGATGGCCGTCGGCTCCAGCTTGCTGGTGACCTTGGTCTTGGGGTTGGTGAAGTTCTTGGTCTGGCTCACATCTCGAAACGGCCAAAGCCTGCGATGGTGACCTTGTCGCCGCTCTTGAGCACATCGCCGATGGTGCCGAAAATGCCGTCCATAACCTTCTCCACTTCAGCGGCGGTCATGTTGGTGTCATTGGCAACCTTGGTAATCAACTGAGATCTCGTCATGATATTTTTAACTCCCTATCCTTATAGGCACACAATTAGCCTTTATTATTACGTTTTTATTATAGAAAATTGTGCGCAGAATCAAGAGTTTTCGGAATCAAACGTTTTCGGCAAAAACTATAAAATTTTCGCGATCATCTCGTCAAAAGTGACATTTGGCAAAATGCGTTCCATGCAAAATATTCTGGACGGGCAAAGTCTTACAGCTCTATGCGGGTGCGTCGCCCACCACGCGCAGACGGCGGCAGGGCGCATCCAGCTTGACGTACCGGCTGGTGCGGCCCCGGACATAGCGTCGTCGGTGAAGGTCAGGCAGCAGGTGCGGTCCGCATCGGCATAAGCCAGCGTCAGCCCGCCGTCAAAGGCCAGCGAAGTCGCCCGTCGGGGCGGCAGTCAGGTCAAAGCAGACGTCCACGGCCTGCTCTGCGCCGTCGCGGCTGACGGCCAGGCAGACGTTATTGCCCGCGGCCTGCCTGATGTAATCGTAGTCACCGGGGAAAGGTTCTCTCCCCACCGCCTGCGGGCGGAGCCACCTCGCAGAGGGGCCAGAAAAAAAAACCGCGTCCTTGCGGACGCGGTTTGTTACTGCTTACTTATTCCCCTTTCGCCGCTTCGCGGTGCAAATTCGCGATATCCACCAGCTCCATCTGGCTGATATCGTGGTCGCCGCGCAGGGCGTCGACGAGGACGCGGGCAGTGTCCATGGCCGTGATGGTCGGGATGGACAGCTCCGTTGCCTTGCGGCGGAACTTGACCGAGTCGCGGTGCGGGTCGCGGCCATGGGGGCTGGTGGAGATGATGTAATCCACCAGGCCGCTTTCCAGCAGATCCAGCACGTTGGGGCGTGCGCCGCTCATCTGGCGGACGACGCTGCAGGGTATCATCTCGCCGTTCAAGTACTTGGCTGTGCCGGGTGTGCCGTAAATCTTATAGCCGTAGTCGTGCAGGCTTCCAGGCCAGCTCGGCAGCCTCGGCCTTGTCGCTGTCCTTGACCGAGATAATGACGCAGGAGCCGGGGCCGGGCACCTTGAACTGGTAGCCAGCCGCCACCAGACCCTTCATCATCGCTTCGTGGAAGGTGGGGGCGATGCCCAGCACCTCACCGGTGGACTTCATCTCGGGGCCCAGCATCGTGTCAACGCCGTGCAGCTTCAAGAAGCTGTAGACGGGCACCTTGACGGCGTAGTATGGGCTCTTGCCGTTGCGCCACAGACCGGTGCCGTAGCCCATATCCTTGAGCTTTTCGCCCAAGGTGCAGCGCACGGCCAGGTCCATCGGCACGCCGGTGACCTTGAGATGTACGGCACGGTACGGGACGAGCGGGGGTTGACCTCGATGACATAGACACGATCATTCTGGACGGCATACTGCACGTTGACCAGTCCCACGACCTTCAGCTCGCGGGCAAAGCGGCCGGTGTAGTCGACCAGCGTGTCAATGACCTTCTGGCTGAAGGTCGTGGGCGGGTAGACACAGATGGAGTCGCCGGAGTGAACGCCGGTACGCTCGACCTGCTGCATGATGCCGGGCACGAGGTAATCCGTGCCGTCGCAGATGGCGTCGACCTCGCACTCGGTACCCAGGATGTACTTGTCCATCAGGACCGGGTGGCTCATGTCAACGTGCTTCGTGATGACGCCCATGTACTCGATAACGTCGCTGGAATTGTAGCCACGATCATATTCTGGCCGCCCAGAACGTAGGAGGGACGCATAAGGACCGGGTAGCCGACCTCCTGTGCCGCCTGCAAAGCTTCGTCCAGCGTAAAGACAGTGCGGCCCTCCGGGCGGGGATGCCGCAGCGCTCGAGCAGCTCGTCAAAGCGTTCGCGATCCTCGGCCTCATCAATGGCGTCAGCGGGGGTGCCGAGAATCGGCAGGCCGATCTCATCCATGTGCTTCGCCAGCTTGATGGCCGTCTGGCCGCCGAACTGCACGAGGCAGCCATCGTTTTCGGTCTCAATGATATGGTCAACGCTCTCGGGGTTCAGCGGGTCAAAATAGAGGCGGTCGCCGGTGTCAAAGTCGGTGGAGACCGTTTCGGGGTTGTTGTTGACAAGGATGGCCTCGCAGCCGTGCTGCTTCAGCGTCAGACCGCGTGGACCGAGCAGTAGTCGAACTCGATGCCCTGACCGATGCGGATGGGGCCGGAGCCGAAAACGAGCACCTTCTTCTTGTGGGTCGCTGCGCTCGGCGATAAACTGCTTGGCCTCGTTATCCTCGTCGTAGGTGGAGTAGAAATACGGCGTCTTGGCGGCAAATTCCGCGGCGCAGGTGTCGACCATCTTGAAGGCGGCTTCGGCGCTTCGGGCAGGGTGTCCACGCCCGCCAGGCGTTTGATGGTCTTATCTAGGAAACCGAACCTCTTCGCGTTCAGATATTTTTCCGTCGTCAGTTCGCCGGTTTTTAGGCCCATCTCAATGTCGGCCAGGTGCTGCAGTTTGTCCAGGAACCACCAGTCGATCTTGGTGATGTCATAAATCACATCATGCGCCACGCCGCGCTTGAGGCTTCGTAGACGCAGAAGGCACGCTCGGAGTCCTGCACGTGCAGGTGCTCGATGACTTCCTCGGTGGTCAGCTTTTCAAAGTCGGGCAGCGTCATCGTGTCAAGGCCCAGCTCGGTGGAGGAGACGGCCTTCATCATGGCGTGCTCGAAATTGTTGCCGATGGCCATAACCTCGCCGGTGGCCATCATCTGGGTGCCGAGAGTGTTGTCCGCGTAAACGAACTTGTCAAACGGCCACTTCGGTATTTGACGACAACGTAGTCGAGGGCCGGCTCAAAGCAGGCGCAGGTCTCGCCGGTAACGTCGTTGGTGATCTCGTCCAGCGTATAGCCCAGGGCGATCTTTGTGGCGACCTTGGCGATGGGATAGCCGGTGGCCTTGGATGCCAGCGCGGAGGAGCGGGACACGCGGGGTTGACCTCGATGACAGCATACTCAAAGCTGCTGTCCGGCTTCAGGGCAAACTGGCAGTTGCAACCGCCCTCGATGCCCAGTTCGGTGATGATATCCAGCGCGGCGGTGCGCAGCATCTGGTACTCCTTGTCGGAGAGGGTCTGGCTGGCGGCCACGACGATGGAGTCGCCGGTGTGGATGCCGACGGGATCACAGGTTCTCCATGTTGCAGACGGTGATAACGTTGCCCTTGGAGTCACGCATGACCTCGTACTCGATTTCCTTCCAGCCGGAAATGCACTTCTCTACTAGGATCTGGTGGATCGGAGACAGGCGCAGACCGTTGGTGGCGATTTCATGCAGCTTCTCGCGGTCCTCGCAGATACCGCCGCCGGTACCGCCCATGGTGAAGCCGGGCGCACGATAACGGGTAGCCGATAACATCGGCAAAGTCCAGCGCGTCGTCAGATCTTCCACAACCTTAGAAGGAATGATAGGCTGGTGCAGCTTTTCCATCGTGTCATTGAACAGCTGGCGATCCTCGGCGCGGTCGATCGTGTCGGGCTTGCAGGCCAGCAGACGGACACCGCTGCGGTCCAAAACCGCTGCGGGCCAACTCCATGGAGAGGTTCAGGCCCATCTGGCCGCCCAGGTTGGGCAAGATGGCGTCGGGTTTTTCTTTTTCAATGATGCGCTCGACGACCTCGGCGGTCAGCGGCTCAATATACACATGGTCCGCGATATCAGGGTCCGTCATGATGGTGGCGGGTTGGAGTTGACCAGGACGGTCTCGACGCCCTCGATTTCAGCGCACGGCAGGCCTGCGTGCCGGAGTAGTCAAACTCTGCCGCCTGACCGATGATGATGGGGCCGGAACCGATGACCAGCACCTTTTGATACGCGGGTCTTTAGGCATTGTCGATCACTCCTTTCGCAGCCAGCATACGGCTGACAAACTCGTCAAACAGGAACTCGGTATCCTTGGGGCCGCCGTTGGCCTCGGGATGGAACTGCACGGTGAAGCAGTTCCATTTAAAGGTAGTCAACGCCCTCGCAGGTGCCGTCGTTGGCGTTGAAGTAGCTCATCAGGCCGACGGATTCGGGCAGGGTGTCCGCCATAACGGCGTAGCCGTGGTTCTGGCTCGTGATGAAGGTGCGCTGCTTGGCCGGGCTGGTGACGGGCTGGTTGGCACCGCGGTGACCGTATTTCAGCTTGCAGGTCTTAGCGCCCGCGGCCAGCGCGGTGAGCTGGTGGCCCAGGCAGATACCGAAGGTCGGGATGCCGGTGTTCAGCATTTCGCGAATGTTTGCAATGATTTCCACATTCTCGCCGGGTCGCCGGGGCCGTTGGAGAGCATCAGGCCGTCGGGGTTAAGTTTAGCCAGTTCGGCGGCGGTGGTCGTGCCGGGCAGCACGGTCACGCGCGCAGCCGCGCTTCTGCAGGCAGCGCACAATGTTGTTCTGCAGCCCAGGTCGAGCAGCGCCGTGCAGCGGCGTGTCACCCATGCACCGGCAGCCGTCGGCTCGTAGGTCTTGGCCTCGCGGCAGGTCACGGTCTTGACGGCGTCGACAACGGCGTAGGCGGCGATCTCGGGCAGCAGCGCGGCCTTCTTCTCAGGCTCGGCGTCGGGGTCGAACTTCGGTGGTGATGGCACCGTTCATGACGCCGCCTCCCGCAGGGTGCGGGTCAGGCTGCGAGTGTCGATGCCCTCAATGCCGATGATGCCGTTTTTTCAAGAAGGAATCCAGCGTTTCCTCGCTGCGGAAGTTGGAGGGGTCTTGCACGCCTCGCGCACAATGTAGCCCTTGGCCCAAATCTTCGTGCTGACATCCTCACTGTTCATGCCGTAGTTGCCGATGAGCGGATAGGTCTGGGTGATGATCTGGCCGTAGTAGCTGGGGTCGGTCAGGGTTTCCTCAAAGCCGACCATACCGGTGGCGAAAACGACCTCGCCGATGGTGGTGCCGGGCAGCCCACGCTGACCCCGCGGAACACCCGGCCATTGGCCAATATCAGATATGCCTGCATAGTTGGTAGCCTCACACTTTACATTTAAGATATGGGTGAGGAGAGAGAGAAAAGGCAAACTGTACCCATCTCCTATCTCCTATCTTTTACAGGGTTGCTTCTGCAGCTTCCTTCATTTACGGCTGCCCAGGTGCACCAGCGGCAGCTTGCCCTCCTTGCAGATGGGGCATTCCTCGGGGCATAGTTGGGCAGGTCGAGCTTGAGCGCACTTGCCACAATGGGGATCGGGGACGGTGCCTCGGCGCGGGTGCGGTCCACCACGCATGCGATGCCCACGCAGATGCCGCCGTTTTCCTCGATGACGCGCTTGGTTTCCAGGCTGGAAACACCGGTGGTCACAACGTCCTCGGCGATGACGCAGCGCTCGCCCGGATGGATGCGGAAACGCTTGAGGGTCATGACATTGTCAACGCGCTCGGTGAAGATGGCGCGCTTGCCCATCTGACGGCCCAGCTCGTAGGCGTAGACAATGCCGCCCATGGCGGGGCCGACTACGACGTCAATGTTCAGCTCCTTGAGCTTCGGCAACCGGGCCATGACCTCGGCGGCCTTGTCCGGGTACTGCTGCAAAAAGGCCATCTGGCAGTATGCGCCGGAGTGACGCCGGAGGACAGCAGGAAGTGCCCCTCAAAAATGCTTCACATTCCTTTAAACGTCCAGAGCTTCGCGTGCCATAGTTTGTTCCTCCTGTATGTTATTCAGCTTATAGTAGCATATTCTGTATAAAATGCAAGCAAAACGTATATGGTGGGGCGGCTTCCCCGCGGGGAAGCTGTCGGCGGCCCTGACCGCCGACTGATGAGGCCGGCTTACGTTATAGCCCGTGAACGGGCGGTTGCGGGACTCTCCTCATTCGCCCTCGGCGGGGCTCGGGCACCTTCCGCGGAAGGCAGCCGGTGATTTACCGTGCGCACCCTCGGATCTCCTCCAGCGTCTTGACGCCGTGAGCGTCCATCCACTGGTTGATCTCGCTCGTGATGCGGGTGCAGGCTTTCGGGTCCAGGAAATTCGCGGTGCCCACCTGCACGGCGGTCGCACCGGCCATGATGAACTCCAGCGCGTCCTGCCGGTCAGGATGCCGCCCAGCCCCATCGACGGGATGCTGACGGCCCCACGGCCTGCCAGACCATGCGCAGGGCAATCGGCCGCACCGCCGGGCCGGACAGGCCCGCGAAGGTGTTGTTGAACACGGACGGCGCTTTTCCAGATCGATGGCGCAGGCCTGGAAGGTGTTGCACAGGCTGATGGCGTCCGCGCCCGCAGCCTCGACGGCCTTACATCTCGGGATGCTCTCGGCCTGGGGGCTCAATTTGACGATGAGCGGCACATTGCAGACTTTGCGCACCGCAGAAACGACCTCGCTTGCATCCGCCGCGCGGATGCCGAACGCCAGACCACCCTGCTTGACTCGGGCAGCTGATGTTCAGTTCAATGAAATCCACGCCAGCGGCGCAGAGCATCTGCACGCCCTCGACGTTTCGTCGATGGTGTGGCCGCCCAGGTTGGCCCAGACGGTAGTGCCGCACTGGCGCATGGCGGGCAGCTCGTGGTCGATAAAGTGTTGTACGCCGGGGTTTTGCAGGCCGATGGAGTTCATCAGGCCGGAGGGCGTCTCGTACAGGCGCTCGCCCTCGTTGCCGGGCTGGCCGTGCAGGGTCAGCCCCTTGCCGGAGATACCGCCCAGCACCCGCAGATCCTCGATGCCCGCGTACTCGGGGCCGAAGCCGAACCGCTGGCCGCGACGACCGGCCCGGCCAGGCGCTTGCCGAGGAAATCAACATGCAGGTCTGCCATCAGTCAAACACCTCCTGTGCGTTAAAGACCGGGCCGTCCTTGCAGACCGTGACCGCCGATTTTCGTGTGGCAGGTGCAGCTCCAGGCAGGCACCTAGACCGCAGGCCATCTTCTTTCAAGGCTGGCCAGGCAGGGCACGCCCGCGTCGGCGCAGAGCTTGGCCACGCCGCGCATCATGACCATGGGGCCGCAGGTCAGCACAATGTCATAGTTGCGCACGTCCAGCAGGTCGGTGACCAGGCCGTGGTGTCCCTCCTTGCCGGAGTCGGTTGGGCGTAGATGTCGCGGCACCAGGGCACAAAGCGGTCCATGCCGTAGGTCGTCGCGGGCCTCACGAACAGGTCGGGGCGCACGCCCGCGCGGCAGAGCTCTTGCAGAGCAGCAGCAGCGGCGCGGTGCCGATGCCGCCGCCGAGCACAGCAATGCTTGTACCGCCCGGCCAGTGCGGCGTGTCAAAGCCGTTGCCGCAGGGCCGGGTCACGGTCAGCGTGTCGTCCTTCAGCGCGGCCAGCTTGCGGGTGCCCTCGCCCTTGACCTGATACAAAAAGGTCAGTGCGCCGGTCTGGTTATCAAAATCGTCCACGCTGATGGGGCGGGACAAAATCGGCGTGGCGTCCGCCGCCCAGGCACGCAGCATATAAAACTGCCCGGCGGGGCTGCGGCTGCGGTCCTGCCACTGGACCGTAAGGCGCATAATATCCTTCTGCGACGGTTTCCTGACGCAGGACCGTCAGATTACAGCTTATTGCACTCACCTTGGATGTCCTCCCCGCATGCGCACGCACTCGTTGTAGGCGGCCTCGTCAAAGGCGACGCCGGGCTGTTTATTGTAGGCCAGCAGGATGCCGCGGCTGGAATTGACGACGCCGCCGTTGCCCTTTGTCAGGTACTGGGCAATGTCGGCCGCCTTGCCGCCCTGCGCCGTAGCCGGGGATCAGGAAGAAGGTGTCCTTGTAGGCCGCGCGGATGGCGGTGGCCTCGGTGGCCGCCAATGACCAGGCCGATGCTGGAATAGCCGTGCTCACCCATGTAGTCCTTGCCCAGGGCGGTCAGGCTGTCGCCTACCAGGTCATAGACGTGGCGGCCATCGTCCAGCTTTGTACTCAAAATCCTTCGCGCCGGGTTGGAGGTGCGGCAGAGGACGAACACGCCCTTGCCCCTGCTCGGCGCAGTACGGCAGATAAGGGCTGATGGAATCCAGGCCCATGTAGGGGCCAGTGTGATGATATCGGCCTCAAAATCGCCGGTAAAGTGCGCTTTGGCGTACATTTCAGCAGTCTTGGCAATGTCACCGCGCTTGATATCGGCAATGACCGGCAGGCCGGTGGCGCGGGCTATTTTCAGCGTTTCGGCGTAGGCGCGCATACCGTCCAGGGGACTCCTCATAATAGGCGATCTGCACCTTGTGCCCCGCGACGCCCTTTGGTGGCGTCGATCAGCGCACGGTTGAACGCGCGACGACGTTCTCCCCGCCGTCTTGGCGGTGTCGGTGGTGGCAGGTAGCTGATTCGGTATCCAGCCCCACGCAGACAGGGCCGTTCGCGGCAACGCCTCGTACAGCTTTGTCCATGTTGGTAAGCATGCTGATTCCTCCGTTTGATGTATATAAATTGCGGCCTCTATTATATAATGTTGGGAATCGTAGGGGCAGATTCCATATCCGCCCGCGGGACTGTGGCAGTTCGCACGGGCGCATATAAATGCGCCCTACGGGTGTTTTGTGCGTGAAGGGATGCTATTCTTCAATCTGGAACGTAACCTTTCCGCCTTTGATCGTTGTTACGACCTTGCCGTAGAGCAGCGCACCGTCATAAGGGCAGTTCTTGCTCTTGCTGTGCAGCTCGTCGGCGTGGACTTCATACATATGGTCGATATCCACCAGCACGACATCGGCGTCGTAGCCCGGTCCAGCAGGCCCTTGTGGTCGGCCAGGCCCAGCACGGCGGTGGACCGGCGCTCATCAGGAAGCCTGAGCATTTCCAGCGGGATGCGCTGCTCGCGGCAGAGCTTGGTGTAGCAGACGCCGAACGCGGTTTCCAGGCCCACCATACCGGCGGCTCCCTTCTCCTCTTCGGCGGTGGGAGCATGGTCGGTGCCGATGCAGGTTACGGTGCCGTCCTTGATGGCGTCAATCAGTGCGTCACGTCGTCCGCCTTGCGGATGGGCGGTTGACGCGGTAGGTCAGGCGGCTGTCGTCAAACCACAGGTGATGGGGCGTGACCTCGCAGCTGACCCGCGCACCGCGCATCCGGCTCATGCGGACGGCATCGACGATTCCCTGGTGGAGACGTGGCACATATGCAGCCGCGTGCCGTAATATTCGGCCAGGTGGCAGTTGCGCACCGTCTCGATGTTCTCAGCCAGGCGGTAGTCCCATGGGCTGATCTCGCGGTCCTCGGCGTGGGACATGATGGTCAGGCCGCGCTCGGTGGCAATCGCGAACGCACGGGCCATGACTGCATTGTTCATGACGCCGTTGCCGTCCTCGGTGATGAATTTGACATCCTCAGGCAGGGTCAGCAGATGATCCAGCGTTTTGCCATCAAAATCTTTCGTGATGGAGACGGTCTGGTTTGCGTCGCACAGCCCCACGCGGGCGGCCTCAGCCTCGACGGCGTAGGCGATCTCGGCACTGGAGCGACAGACTTCGTGTTGGGCATCAGGTTCACGAAGGTATACCCGCCCGCTGCTGCTGCGGCAGAGCCGGTGGAGATATCCTCTTTATACTCAAAGCCGGGGTGCGCCAGTGGCAGTGGGTGTCGATGAAGGCAGGCAGCACGGTACGGCCCTTCGCGTCGAGCACCTCCTCCCTTCCGGGACGAGCAGCCCCAGACCGACAGCGGCAATTTTCCGTCGCGCAGCCAGACCTCAATGGCCTTGCCGGCGCTGTTCTTTGCGTTGCGGATCAGCATGGTGGAAACCTCCTTAAAAATAGGAAACTTTGTCATAGCTGAGAGTGGCAGGGAACATTGTTCGCCCGTTAACTTTGCGTGGTTGAGCTTCTGCGGGAAGCCGCGCATGAAGACAACGGCCTGCGGGCGAGCAATGCTTCGCTTCGCCATGCAAAACATCCCGCAGGGATATTTTTGCAAAAAAAGGGAAAAAGTCAAAAGTCATACACAAAGCGGCGACGGGAAAGAACACTGTGCCGTGATTTTTAGAACAGGGAAATAAAACGCATCATCGGCACACTCCTTCCTATAGGCTTTACTTACCTTTTACTTATTGTACCATGCAGGGACGGCGGTGTCAATGCAAACGGGCTTTTGCAAAAGTAAGGATTTTATAGATTTTGCGCTGACTTTGGAGGATTTGACAAAATCCGCAAAATCCACTTGCGCGGCGCGTACCCAGCATTGCACTTTGTCCGGCTTTGTGGTATATTTATAACAAAGTATGGTAAATAGGAAGAGGAATGAACGATGGGCCTTTGGGAAGATGCAAAAAATATCCGCGATAAAGACCCCGCCGCGCGCAATGTGGCGGAGGTTATTATCCTGTATCCCGGCTTTCATGTGCTGGTCACGCACAAGATTGCGCATTTTTTGTACAACCACCGGTGTTTCTTCCTGGCCCGTTTTGTCAGCCAGCTGGCGCGCCACCTGACCGGCATTGAAATTCACCCCGGCGCCAAAATCGGCCGCAAGCTCTTTATCGACCACGGCATGGGCATCGTCTTTGGCGAAACGGCGGAAATCGGCGACAACTGCACGATCTACACGGTGTCCCTGGGCGGCACCGGCAAGGATACCGGCAAGCGCCACCCGACGCTGGGCAACAACGTCCTGATTGGCGCGGGGGCCAAGGTGCTGGGCCCGGTTTATATCGGTGATAACGTCCGTGTCGGCGCGGGCAGTGTGGTGTTGAAAAACCTGCCCGCCAACGCCACCGCCGTCGGTGTACCCGCGGAGATCGTCCGCGTCGGCAATATCAAGTGCTGCCCGGCGGACGATCTGGACCAGCAGGATCTGCCGGATATTGTCAACCAGCGTATCTCCAAACTGGAAGCCCGCCTGAGCCGCTTAGAGGCCGAAAAGCAGGGCGAGTTCCCGCCGGATAAAAAAGAATAATAAAAACGCACGCCGTGAAATTTACGGCGTGCAGTTTTTGTCAGTATGGCTTCCCCAGGGGGGAAGCTGTCAGCCCGCCCGCTGACTGATGAGGGCAAACTTACCGGGAATTTCCCACTGACGGGCAATAGGGCAAACCCGCTCATCCGCCCTCGGTCAGGGCCTCGGGCACCTTCCCCGGGGAAGGCAATCAACTCATTTCAAATTCCGCAAATCTCGCTCTCGCGGAAATCTTCATAGTCCAGCGACAGCGACGGGCTGTAATAGGGGTCGTGCAAAATATTCTCCCGCCCGTGCACGGCGTAGAGACGTTCATGCTCGGCGTCAAAACGAGCTTTTGGCCGGGTCGTTCTCGTCCGAGCCGCGGGACTTGCTTTCGTAGTGGTAGAGCTCGGCGTAGGGCGTCCAGACAATGCGCCAGCCCGCGTCGCTTACACGCAGGCAGAAGTCCACATCGTTGTAGGCGACGGTGAACTCCTCGTCGAGGCCGTGCACTTCGTCATAAACGGCGGTGCGCACCAGCAGGCAGGCGGCCGTCACGGCGAAAAATCCTGCACGGTGGCCAGGCGGAACATATACCCGCTGCCGCCGCGCTTGTGGTACTTGTGGCTGTGGCCCGCGTAGCCGTCCAGCCCCGTGATGATGCCGGCGTGCTGGATCGTGTCGTCGGGGTAGTAGAGCATCGCGCCGCAGATGCCGACACCGGGCTGGCTGCACTCGCCCCATCTGGGTGAGCCAGTCGCCGTTGATGACCTCGACGTCATTGTTGAGCAGCAGCAGGTACTTGCCCGCAGCGTACTTGCGGCCAAAATTGTTGATGCGGCTGAAATTGAACCCGCCCTTGTAGGTCACGACCCGGGCGCGGTCATACCGCTCCGGCAGTTTTGTAGTAGGCCGCCGTGGCGGGGTCGGTGGAGTTGTTCTCGATGATGATGACCTCGAAGTTTTCGTAGGTCGTTTTGGCGTAGATGCTGTGCAGGCATTCTCCAAATCATCGGTGTGGTCCTTGTTGGGAATTAAAATCGATACGAGCGGTTCCGGCTCGGGGATGTCCCCACCACATGGCAGGTGCCCGGGCCCGGTTCTGCCCTGCCCTGCCGCCCGGTGGCGGCCAGGTGGTCCGCCACGGCCTTTGCGCAGCCTTTCCATAGGGCTTGCCGCCGGCCGCCGCCGTGCACGCGCCAGTAATACAGCACCTGCGGTGCAGCGGCTTGGCTGCGGGTCAGTGCGCTGCATTTCATCGATAAGGCGCAGGAATAAGTCGTGATCCTGCGCACCGTCACACTCCGGGCGCTCGCCGCCGACGGCATTGAACAGCGATTTTTGAAGACAGCCAGGTGGCAGATGTAGTTGACCGCCATCAGGTACTCGGGCGCGTAGTCGGGCTTGAAGTGGCCGACGCGGGGATGCTCGGGCGTTTTTTCAAACAGGGCCTCGTCGCTGTACGCGAAGGCTGCGCCGCTCTCGGCCAGGGCCTTGCCCATGCAGTAGACGGCGTGGGGGGCCAGCATATCGTCGTGGTCGGCAGGGCCAGATACTCACCCGCTGCAAGCTTGGCGGCCTCGTTTGTGTTGGCGGCGATGCCCTTATTCTCAATTTTGGCGTAGACAATGCGCTTGTCCTGCGCGGCGCGGGTGCGGACGGTCTCGCCCACGTCGGGGTGGCACCGTCGGAGGCGTCCACCAGCACCAGCTGCCAGTTCGGCGCGGTCTGGGCCTGCACGCTGTTCAAAAACTGCTGCAAAAACTGCGGCGGCGTGTTGTACAGCGGCGTCAGGATGCTGATGGTCGGCCAGCCGTCGGCGCGGGCGGCTGCGTCGGCACGCTGGGCCTCCAGCGTCTGCTTCGACGGCAGATACCGCGCACGTTTGCCGAAGAACCGCCGCTTAAAAAGCCAACGGCCCGCCGGCCATGACGCCGACGCCCTGTTCTTTCGTCAGCGTCCGCGCATAGCCGAACAGTTCTTTGATGCGTTTCGTTTCAAGGCTCATGGGATGGCTCCTCATAAAAGCAGTCTTTGTGCCAAAGGCGGGGTTGATTGAATGTATTCCGTAATCATGCGGTAATCGGTTTCGTTGCGGACAACATGGTCATGGAAAGAACGCTGCCAAAGGTGCTTATCGAACGGTGCGGTTTGCCCGCGCTTGACAAGACGGATGTACTCGACGGTAGAATATCGCTTGAACGCCTGCACGATGCTGATAACCGTAGGGGCGGATTCCATATCCGCCCGTGGCCGTTGAATCTCCACCAACGCGTGAAAACGATTGGGCATCACCACAAAATAACGGCAATGGACCGCCGGATATTGACCGATGATCTCCCGGAAAACGCGCCACCATGCGGGCGGATATAGAATCCGCCCCTACGGGAGCCTGGTTCGGGCCAAATAACATTCTGCGTTGGTGCGTGCATATTGTGATAAATAGGCGCCGTTTTGGCTGTAATCGTAACCCTGCAAATGGTGAGACTTGCGCTTCGGCAATACGGTTTCCATCACTTCAACCCGAAATTCTCAAACAGATTGTTGAAATGTGGGTTGTAATAAGGGTCGTAATTGTCGATATACTGTTGATATTTTGCGTAGAAATTCGCTTTTCATACCGCTTGGCGTTCTCGCTTAAGGTATCAAGGCCGCGGCTCTTGCTCTCGTAGTGATAGGCCTCGGCGCGGGGGTAAACGAGCCCCTTCTGCCACAGCTTTAAGCAATAATCCACATCGTTGTAGGCGACGGCAAACTTTTCCTCGTCCAGACCGCCAAATGCACGGTAGAGTGACGGTTTTCGTCATCAGGCAGGCACCGGTCACGGCCATGTAATCCTGCGTCGTGACCAGGCGGTACATATCCCGACGGCCGTGCGGGGGTAACTCTTGTGGCTGTGGCCCGCGCTGCCGTTGATGCTCCATGAGCACGCCCGCGTGCTGGATTGTGTCGTCGGGTAGTAGAGCTTTGCGCCCACCGCGCCCACATCGGCCGCTGGCTGTAACTCAGCAGTTCGCGCAAAAAGTCGGGCGACAACACCTCAATGTCGTTGTTGAGCAGCAGCAGGTGCTCACCCTCGGCAAACGTCGCGCCAAAGTTGTTGATAGCCGAGAAATTGAACGCGCCCTTGTAGTAGACGACGCGGCAGTCGGCAAAGCGGCTGGGCAGTGTCTCGTAATAGGCAAACGTCGCCGGGTCAGTGGAGTTGTTCTCGATGACGATGGCCTCAAAATTGTCGTAGCCCGCGTTTTTGGCCACAGGCTGGTCAGGCAGCGGTCCAGGTCGTCAGTGTGGTCCTTGTTGGGAATCAGCACGCTGATTTTCGGGTGGCCGGTCAGCTCGTACTTGACCTGGAACGCGCCGGGGGCATCGGGCACAGCCAGGGCGTGCCCCGGCAGGCTGAGACGTTCGAGCTGCGCGTCGATGGCCCGCTCCCCGCCGCGATGGCGTAGGGCTTGGCCTCCATGCCAGCGGCGGTGGAGCCGGCCGCGGCACGCCAGATGTAGAGCACCTTCTTGATATGCTCGATGCGCTGTGCTTTTTCCGTCAGGCGCAGAATCAAATCATGATCCTGTGCGCCGTCAAACTCTTTCGATTCATAGGCCCCGGCGGCATCCAGCAGCGGGCGGCTGAACACCGCCAGATGGGTAATGAAGTTGACCCCGCGCAGGTAGTCCGGCGCAAAGTCGGGCTTGAAGTGGTAGCCGCCCAGCTCCTTCAAATCGGCGGAGAGGACAATTTCATCACTGTACACAAAATCCGCACCGGTGTTTTGGATGGTCTGCACAACCTCGAACAGTGCGTTCGGGTAGAGCACGTCGTCGTGGTCCAGCAGCGTGATGTACTCGCCGTGCGCCAGCGCAAATCCGCGGGTCGTGTTGAGGGCAATGCCGCCGTTTCAATCGGCTCATACACAATCGTGCTGGCACAGCCTTGGGCGACAGCGCTCCAGCCGCTTGTCGGCGTCGCTGGCGTCCACCAGCACCAATTCCCAGTTTGTAGGTCTGCTTGACGACGCTTTGCAGCATCTCGTCAAACAGCTTGGCGGGCGTGTTGTACAGCGGCACGATGATGCTGATCTTCGGCCCCTGCAGGTGCGCGGCGCGCTGGGCCTTCAGCCCCGGCGCAGCGGAATGTCGGCGCGGTGCCGCCAGTCGTCATGGTGCATCGCCAGCCCGACGCGGAATTTCACGTCGCGCCAGAGCTGCTCGACCCTGCTCCCGCAGGGTCTTGACGCTGCGCCCCGCGAGGTCCCGCAGGTGGGCGGGTTCAAAGCCGTTGCGCATGCCGCCGACGCTGTCCTGTACGGCCAGGTCGGCAGGGCGCTCGTTGTTCGGTTTCGTGTTCTCGGACAGCTTATTCCTCGGTAACTTTCGCCGGCATGGCGTCCTTTTCGAATCTGCGGTACTCGGCGGTGATCTCCTTCGTCGGGCCTAAGCGGCGCAGATGGCCGTGGTCGAGCCAGGCGACCTTGTTGCACATACGCTCGATCTGGTCAATGGCGTGGCTGACCAAAATAACCGTGGTACCGCCGGAAAGCAGCTCCGCCATGCGCTTCGCACTTTTCCTGAAACAGGAAGTCACCGACGGAGAGGATCTCATCGGCAATCAGGATGTCGGCTTCGTAATCGTTGCCACGGCGAACGCCAGACGCGCGACCATGCCGGAGGAGTAGTTTTTTAGAGGTACGTCGAGAAAATCCTGCATTCGCTGAACTCGACGATATCGTCAAATTTTGAGTCGATGTACTTGGGCGTGTAGCCCAGCACCGTGCCGTTTAAATAGATGTTTTCCCGCGCGGTCAAGTCCATGTCAAAGCCCGCGCCCAACTCGATCAGCGGCGCAATCGTGCCGTTGACCGTGACCTTGCCAGCGCTGGGCTTATACACGCCGGAAATGACTTTCAGCAGCGTGGACTTGCCGCTGCCGTTTAAGCCAATCAGGCCGTAGAAATCGCCGGGCATGATATCAAACGATACATCGTCCAAAGCAAAGAACTCGTCAAAGCGCACGCCGCCGTGCAGCAGCGCCACGAAATACTCTTTCAGGCTCTCGTGCTTTTCTTTGGCAAGGTTGAAGCGCATCGAAACATGGTCGATGGAGATAATGGGTTTCTGTTCTGCCATTTCGATGCCCCTTACACATGTACAGGACGAATTTGTCCTGGTTCTTTTAAAGACGCAGACGCCCAGCCCCAGGCTGAGTGCGGCGCAGAGGAACGGAATGAGCACCATGTTGGGTCAGCCCTCGCCCCACATGACGCAGGAACGCACCGAGGTGATGTACCAGTAGATGGGGTTCAGGTTGATGATGTACTGCATCCAGCTTTCCATCTGGCGCGGGTCGTAGAAGATGGCGCTGCCGTAGACGAGCAGGGTGCAAACACCTCCCAGATGTGCATGATATCGCGCACAAAACGTAGAGCGTGGACAAAATCAGCCCGATGCCCAGACTGAAAATAAACAGCATCACAAGGATAAATGGCCAGCAGCACAGTCCCGATCGAGATGTGCGACCAGGTCAGCAGCGCCACGATGAAGAGCGCCACGAGACTGAAAAGAAGTTGACCAGCGCAAAGCAGCATTTTTCCAGTGGAAAAATGTACTTAGGGATGTACACTTTTCGCAGCAACGGGCCGTTTTTCAGCACTCTCCATGGCCATGGTCGTACTCTCGCGGAAGAAGTTGAACATCAGCTGGCCGATGATAAGGAACAGCGGAAAGTCCTCGATGCCCTGACCGCGCTGGTTGAACAGCGCACCGAACACGGCCCACATGACCAGGCAGGTCAGCAGCGGGTTCAGCATCGCCCAGGCTACGCCCAGCACGCTGCGGCGGTATTTCAGCTTGAAGTCGCGGGTGATAAGATTTTGCAGCAGGTAGCGGTACTTCCAGAACCCTGCGAAGGTGTCTTCAGTTTCTGCACGGTTTACCCTCAATATTTTTCAAAATACTCGAACTTCTGCTCGGCAAGGGGGTGTGCTCCTTATCCTTGGCGCTGGTCTTGTGCGCACAGCCGCAGTCGGGCCACTGCACGCTGACCGTCGGGTCATCGGGAATGCCGCCCTCGGCGGTGGGGTCGTAGACGTCGGTGCATTTGTAGCAGAACTCGGCCACGTCAGACAACACGACAAAGCCGTGAGCAAAGCCCTCGGGAATCCAGAGCATCTTTTTATTCTCGGCGGACAGCGTCACGCCCACCCACTTACCAAAAGTCTTGCTGTTGGGCGGCAGTCCACGGCGACGTCGAATACCTCGCCCAGGGTCACGCGGACGAGCTTGCCCTGGGTGTGCTTATCTGGAAGTGCAGGCCGCGCAGCACGCCCTTGGTGGAGCGGCTCTGGTTATCCTGCACGAAGGGTTTGTCGATGCCCGCTGCGGCGAACTCGTCGATTTGGTAGGTCTCCATGAAATAGCCGCGGTCGTCGCCAAAACGGTCGGCTCAATGATCTGCACTTCAGGAATATCGGTCTTGATGAAATTGAACTTGCTCATGGTTTGAATCTCCTTTTATATTTCATACGTCTAATACATAGCGATACAGGATATATTATACCTATTTCACTGCGCCGGGCAAGATGGCAGTAAAATTTTGTCGCTGCTGTAACAACAGGACGGCTTTTCCGTCTTGTTAAGTGGAGGGCAGATATGGTATGATAGCCCGGAAGGTGGTGTGCAGAGTGACAAAACGCGAAGCCCGCGCATGGGCCAAGGCCCGACGCACGGAACTGGATATGGCGGCTGTGGGCCGCGGCATGGCGCAGGCGCTGTTCAGCCTGCCGCAATGGCAGAGTGCCGGGGCAGTGCTGGCCTTTGCAGCCATGCCGGATGAGCCGGACACGGCGGAAATACTAAAACACGCGCTGGCCGACGGCAAGCGCTGCTGCTACCCGCGTGCGGAGCAAAACCGAGATGGACTGGGTGGAGATACCGGCATTGCGCCTGCTGCGGCCAGGGCGTTCGGCGTTCAGGAGCCGCCTGCCGACCTGCCCGCCGCCGACCCGGCGGGATATGCGCGGCGCTTGTCCCTGCCTGGCTGCTGGCCGCGACGGTGTGCGCCTGGGGCGCGGCGGAGGGTATTATGACCGCTTTTTGGCACACTATAAGGGGCGGGGCTGCTGCTCTGCCCCGAGGCCCTGCTGCTGGACGAGCTGCCCTGCGACGATTGGGACGCCCATTTTGCGCCCGAAGAAATTTTGACCGAGAAAGGAATTTTACGATGAAGAAGCTGCTTTTTGCAACAGCCCTGCTGACGCCCTGTTCCTGCTGCCTGCGGCGGCCAAAGCTGACAGCAACGATCTTGTGAACCAACCTGCCACAAGACCGAGGAAGCGCGGAGCTGGACCCGGAGTTCAGCGTTGACGACGAGGATACCGGTGAGACCGCCGAGCCGCAGCCGGACGCGGAGCTGAGCGAGATGGTGGATGCTATTTATAACGTCCAGCCGGTGGAGCTGATGGGCATGGAGACAACGGCCATCGACCTGACCGACGAGACCTGGTACGGCTATCTGGCGGGGCTGACTGCGGACAATGTGGGCAAAGTGGACGCCGCCGTAGTCAGCGAGCCGATGACCGGCAGTCAGGCGTACAGCCTGGTGCTGCTGCGCCTCAAGGACAAGGCCGATGCCCGCGAGATCGCCGATTCGATGGAGGAAAACATCAGCATGCGCAAGTGGGTCTGCGTGGAGGCAGATAAGGCCGCGTGGTCAGCTTTGATGATAAGCTGCTGTATGTCATGGCAGACAGTGAGCTGGTCGATGTCGATATGTTGGCGGATGCCGCCGCAAAAGCCTTTGATGCGACATTTGATGTCGATGATTCCCTCGTCAATGAGGACGAGAGGCTGCCCGATGCTGACCGCCCCGGCTGTAGCAGACTGAGCGATACAAAAACAAAGAGCCGTGCCTTTGCGGCACGGCTCTTGTTGATTACGGCGGGAATCGCTCCTGGCGGCCTTGATCTCCTTGATCAGCCTCGGGAACGACCTTGTACAGATCGCCAACGATGCCGTAGGTGGCAACATCGAAGATGGGGCGTCTCGTTCTTGTTGATGGCGATGATGTTCCTCGGAGTCCTGCATACCGGCAACGTGCTGAATGGCACCGGAGATGCCCAGCGCAACGTAGATGCGGGGATGTACGGTTCAGCCGGTCTGGCCGACCTGATGGTCGGCAGACAGCCAGCCCTCGTCGGTGACGGCACGGGAAGCACCGACAACACCGCCCAGAGCCTCAGCCAGCTCCTCGGCCAGCTTGATGCCCTTTTCGGGGTCAGCGGAGATGCCGCGGCCGACGGCGACAACGTCAGCACCGATCAGGTCGACGAGCTTCAGCGCTCTTCTTGATGTCGAGCACCTGAACATGGATGTCGTCCGCGGTCAGAGCAGGAGCAACGTTCTCGACGACGACCTTGTCAGCACCGGCCTGGTCGAACGCCTGCATCTGCATGACGCCGGGGCGGACGGTGGACATCTGCGGGCGGAAAGCGCGGGCAGATGATGGTAGCCATCAGGTGGCCGCCGAAAGCGGGCGGGTCATCTTCAGGTTGGTGTCCTCAAACTTGGTGTTGTCCACATCAATGTTGGAGGTGGTGCGCAGGAAGTTCTTGTACTTTCGACATCGACATCCAGATGGGGCAGTCGGCGGTCAGACCGGTGCAGACGGGC
>SCPP01000205.1_pt1 | contig 24477 bp, 29 predicted proteins | sample 6106811 | NCBI WGS metagenome assembly SCPP01 (sample SAMN10720449, study PRJNA508395) | human gut metagenome | isolation source: Participant 2 stool, 15 month | host: Homo sapiens | collected 2018
TTCCCGGACATACGAGGGCGAACCACCGACCCGGCTGCTGGAAACAGCTCCCGCTTCCTGTACCCATTGTTGGCGGTACCGCCGACGCCTTGAGAATCGCCACGGTGCGTATCGCGATTGCTGACCCTTCGCTTGAGGTATGTGTTCCGCCACCTCTCCCGCCTCTGGGGCTCCACCGTTACGGCGGTATCCTCGCGTCAGAACCGGGACGCACCTGCCAGGCTGCTCAGCAGGTTGCGGCAAGGTCAGTTGTAATAGCCAGCCGGTGATTCGGATATTTTGCTTTCTCAGGTCCTCAAAGGGGAGAGGACTTTTTGTCCCTCTATATCATCGCAATTAAAGGCCAAATCGTGCAAAAAATCAAAAAATTTTATAATTTTACTATAAGCCCCAAAGCTATCAAATTTTGCTATAATAAAGCTAAATATAGTATGATGATAAAGTGTTTGCTCAAAGGCACCGCTACCCCGCCGGAAGGGATGGACGATGCCGTGCAAACAGTTATGACCAGTGTGAACTGTGGACAGATAATAACGATATGGAATCAGCCTAAAAGTGGCCGCCGCACTGAATTGCGACAGCCACTTTTTAGTTAAATTTTGAATGCGGATACAGCCCGCACAAATTCAAGAATCAAGGACTGATATAAATCTTCATCGAAGTGTCCTTGTATAATGCGCTGCACTTTTCAGCAGGGATCGTAGCGATTAAGCAATTTCTCCATTGCCTTTTTCATTACCCTGCTGGGCCAGCAAAGGGTGTTTTGAACATTCCCATTTTATTTCCTCCATTGCTTTGCGAATTTTGTCACAGGCGCTGTCACGGCGCCTGACCGTACTGGCATCAACTCTCAACTTAGCGTATCCGTAACTGAAGACGGTCAATGTACAAGGCTATCATAACCTCACTCTTTCAGTTCCAGTTTGGGCAAAATATTTTCGAATAGGCTTCACATTAGCTTGGTTTAATACTTTCCTCCAATGAATTACCTGAGCGCATGGATTGAGATTCAATCCGAATCACAATCTTCAATCGAGCACTCATGTTCCTTAATCTTCATTAGTGCGCGGATATAATTTGCTCGCTGATTGTATACCACTCTTGTCAAATAGCTTGTAGGCGCGCGGCTAATTCTGCATCCTCGCCGTAAATCAATACTTATCGGCAATATTTTTCTTTTGCCATTGTAAACCTCCTGAATTTTGAGTTTCATTGAATAGACCTCAAAACTCGGAGGGCGCGGAGCGAAAAACGGCAGTCCTCTGCCGCCAAAGCAAAAGAAAAAAATACGCCAGATGGTTATAAAACCATCTGGCATACGAATAATACACGAAAACTACGCGGCGAAGGGACTTTTGAAGGACGCAGTAGCGCTTGACGGGTTTCTGCCTTAATGCGGCATGGCTCCGCTTACCGGAGCGTCAAGCACATCTGCCATGCAATACGCCTTTCAACTAAATATGTTCCACAAAGAAAAAGCCCGGCAAGCAAAACTTGTCGGGCAGAAAGCGGATTACTTTTCTTCCATCCAACCAAAGAATGGCTGCAATTTCTGTATGTCACCATCATCGAGGTCTTGCAGTCGGTTAAAAATGTTGATACGGTCGGTTTCATCCCCGGCACCGGTAAAGAATTCCTGCGGGGTTACGCCGAGGTATTCACAGATGCGCAGAAATTCGTGCATTGAGGGCAATGCCTTGCCGATTGAAATACTGCGCATATAGCTGCCGCTTTTGCCAAGGTCAAGGCTCATTTTATGCTCGGAAACGTGGAGGCGATGGCGCAGCTGCTAAGATGGGGTCTTGCTGGGGTCTGGGGCTGGGCCGCCGCGGGCTTTTCTCCGGGCGGTGGGGTTGGTAATAAAAGCCCCCTCTTGGGCGGCCAATCGCCGTATTAGTGGCGAATCACGTTCTGAATGGCTTTTGCCCAACGGTGTGCAAATGTTGCTGCATGGTTTCTTTCATGGTGGATTCCTCTGAATTGTAATGATTTATTTATTGTATGCCAAAGCCGGCTGTGGCCATCATAAGGGAAACCGCGACCGAAAGCTCCGCCAACGCAATGGAGCTGGCGAAAGGTGACCATGGACGCCCAACAGGGCAAGCGAAACAGCGCCCAGAAGCAATAGCCGCAAACGTGCGCGCTTTGCCATCGCCTTGCTTTCCGCACGGAAAGGTGTATCTGCTTATTATCGGCAGGTGACGAAACCCATATCAGGGCAGAGGAGGCAATCATAATTGCCCAATAATTGTTGGGCTCCTCCGCAAAATCGGCAAAGCGAACATCGTTGCAAAATCATGGCGGCAGAGTATAATGCGCCTGCCATTCTGTTTTGGCATGGTAGCCGCCGGTGCGCTCACGGAGGAAAAGAAACGAAACGGTAAAGCAAAAGGCCGAACCGAAATCCGTAATCAGTCCACCAAGCAGGGTCAGAGCAATCAGGCCCACGGCGCGGGAAATACGTCGGTACAGCGCGTATTGGCACACCTCGGCGTCGTCCCTTTGATAAGACCGTGCGCCAGAAAGTATTGCGTCAGCTTTTTGCAATCTGTTCCATCGGCATCTCCTTGTCATCTTTCGCCCTTATCCTACCGCAAACCAGGCTAAAGTGCCAAGAATCCTGCGCAAGTGACAGAAACTCATGCGTGAACGCAAGAATTGCAGGCACATCGGGCCATTCAAAGCAGAATGGAACGCACCGTCATGATAATCCATCGTGTAAAGGCGTTGTTGCGGCGCAGCAGCTCTTTGGCACAGGGCAGACCAAAGCCGTGCAGATGCGGTTCCAATTTCGTTGTGGCAATACAGTCCTTTCGATGTGGACCGGCAGGCTGGTGTTGATAATCGAGACATACAGCTTGGCATCGCCGTCCGCGTAGGCTTCGTCCCGCAAAACGCTGACCTCAATGCGGCTTTGCTCTCCCTCCAGCTTTAGGCAGGCTTCGATGGCGTTGTCCAGCAGGTTGCCCAGCACGACTGTGCAGTCAATCAGTTCGATTTGCAAGGGCGACAGGTCGTTGACTTCAAACTGAATATCGATATGCTGCTTCTGGAGCGGCATAGCCCTTTGGTTCAGCACGGCGTCGATGGCCGAGTTGTGGGTGTTGACCATCAGGGCACGCTCAGTCTGCTGCTCCTGCAAAGCGGCAAGATAGTCCTGTGCCTGTTGTGTCTCGCCTCCTGAAGCATCCCGGAAGGGCCGCGATGTGATGCCGAAAATCGTGCGTCATTTTGCGCTGTGTGGCGTAGGCGCTGCTCAAGGCATCAATGTTGGCACGCTGGGGAGCGCAGCTGCTCGTTAAGCGTTTTTGCTGCTCCTGCGCGAGGTTGTTTTTTCTGTCAAATCTATCAAAATCAGAATCACGGCATTGGTTGCCAGCAGAATTCCACTTGAAAAGTACAAATGCGGCTATTTTGCCGTTCATGGATAAATAATAGCAAATTGATATACCAACCAGAGAAATAAGTGGAAATCCAATTGTCAGGGTGCCCATTTGATGCTGGCGGAACTTGCCACCATCGGCGTGAATCTTTTGATTCCAGAAGAAAGTAAGAATTTGAGACTATATGTTATAGCTGCGCTTGCAAGATAGAGCTTCATATTCGCCACATATTCATCATAACGAATATGAAGCAATGCCAGCAGAGAATAAAGAACGCAAAATCTAGCAAGGTGGAAATTGCATACGCCAAAACAACCACCAGCAGCCGCAACCAGAATTTCCCGGTATAAAGCAAGGATGCAAAACGAAGTAAACCGTAATAAGTGCGGCAAATTTTAAAAGCGTTATCGGCGATTCTTCCGAAATATGCGAAACGAAAACCGTAGCGATATAAGACAAGACTCCGTAGAGCAGAACCCCAACTACAAAGCGTAAGCCTCTTGTTTTTTTTCAAGAAACGCATCGCAAAACGGCCACGCACAGCACGTCCAGGCAGCTGAAAGCGATCCTAACCAATAACCCATTTCTTCGCGCTCCTCCACTGCGTATAGATTTTCCGCACGGCGCTGGCTGTGTGCGAGCTGACCGGCAGCTCGGTTCCGTCGCGCAGATACAGTCGCGTGCTTTGCAGATCGCGGATGTGCTCCATATTGACCAAAACGCTTTGTGTGTGCGCACGAAGCCGTGGTTTTCCAGTAGGTCAGCCAAATCGGCCATGGTAGCGGTCGTGTACAACAAGGCCCGGTCGGCCCTGCAGGTGCAGGCATACCTTGCGGCCGACATCTCGGCGTACAAGATCTGCTGCGGCTGCAGCTCGACATCCTCGCCATCGCAAAATATGCGAACCGTATCGCGGGTCTTGCGGTATGCGGTAAGGCCTGCTGCACATAACGCTCCAGCTTTTGCGGCATCTCGGCTTTCAGCAGATAGCGAAATGCCTGCACCTCGTACCCCTGCAGGCTGTATTCGACGTAGTTCGTCACAAAAATCAGCAGCATATCGGGGCGCAGCTCATGCAGGCGACGGGCCAGGATCAACGCCGTTCAGCGGGCCCATATCAATATCCAAAAGCCAGATCATATTTTGCCAGCGGCAAAGCACGCAACTGCGCTGCATCTGTGGCGCAATCCACCGTGGAGCGCGGCATTTGCGGCTTTACGATGGCCTCTATCTTTCCGCCAACTGACCGGCAAAGGCTGCGTCGTCATCGCAAACCAGTATGCGCATGGAAAATTCTTTTCGGCATTTTTGCCCGGCGTGTGCTTGCGGGCATCTGCTGCAAACATAATCTTTTGCCCCTTTGTTGTCAAGTATCTTGCCTAAAATCGCAGAATTACTGTTGTTTTTCTGATTATATAACAGATATATCGGTGTGTCAAACGGTACACTATAAGGTAGTGGAAGGGGCCGTTTGGTATGTTTGATATGGGCAAGCGCATCTGTAAATTGCGCAGGGACGCACACTGTCGCAAAAGCAGTTGGGCGAGAAAATTGGCAAATCAGCCTCGACCATCGGCTCGTATGAAACGATACTGCCGTGCCGACGCTGGAAAACGCGGCAGCACTGGCGGAAAGCCGGCTTCATGTTTCGTTGGATTATTGCTGTACGGTGAAAGAGCCGCACCTTTCCGCTGCAAAGATGAGCGAGAACCGCGTGCAGCTGTTGACCGATCTGGCGCAGGAGTTTGCAGCAGCACCTACTAGCCACGGTGCAGCTTTCAGTGACCGAAAGCTGGATATTCTGCGGCGGCTGTATCAGAATTTTATCGTTAAAAGCATTGCTCGGCGTGTCTGCCCGGTGGGGGGGCAGACACGCTTTGCGTTCACGCACGATTTCTGTCACTTGCGCAGTTTTGTAGATTTCGGTGAAACGCTGTGGTATTTTGGGGCACACAGCAAAGGTTCCCAGCATCGGCGCGCAGATGCTGAATATATCCGCCCCGAAACAAACCCGATACAAGTTGCTTTTAAAATGGAGGAACTCTTATGACTACGTCAAGAAAATCTTTTCTTTCTTTGCTGTGGCCTGCATTGTAGCGCTTATGGCGGCTACGGCAGCCTTGCATCCAATTCTGCCGACACTGACTTCACCTTCAAATTTAGCGGTGGCTTTGCCCCAGGACGGAATGGCGCTCAAAGACCGATGATACCAACGTCTATATATGTCGGTAAAGGCGTACAACACGCCTTTACCGCTCATGTGGTTGGAGCAGATAATAATTATTCCACCACTGCCCACGGTGCTCTCATGGATATACATATTCTATCTCTAATGTAGGCGTATATCGGATGCGCAACTGGTGCACGATGGCTCGCCGAGTTATCCATATGCGGCCATCTATGCAGCGCCCAATTATGGATATGAATTTAGCGCGTGGGGCCAATGGAGTCCGGATTCCGTATGATGAGATAGTAGTATTATAAATTCCTTGTTTTATCTCTGAGTGTCCCAGTTCGTGTATTGGCTTTGCGATATCGAATCACTTTTGCACTTTCAACGATTCACTGCAATAAGCCAATACACGAACTGGCTATTAGAGAAAACAAATCGCACTGAACTCTTGCGCCAAGAGGTCAACGGCTTTGGCTGCGGCGTGCTACAGCTATATTTAGTCTGTTATTATATAAATGTTGCACTACCCTGACTCAATTCACACCAGAACGGAGGAACCAATATGAGAGTTTCAAAGCGCTTCGTCCCTTTGCCGTGATTCTTGTTTCGCTGTCAATGTCTGCACTGCTCACCGGGTGCCAGACCTCCTCAGACAGCGCATCGCAGGCAGTCGGGGTTCGGATGCAGAAAGCACTATCCAGCAACAGACCACCGACGCCTCCAATTCGGAGACGAATGAACAAAACGGTTCCAATGAAACGGTTGCGTCCTTGCCGCAGGTTTTGTGACCGACGTAGAGGGCAACCGCCGAAACCTTTCGATTTCCCCTGGGCGCAGAAATATCCGACTCTGCTGGACGGCATCGCAAGCGACACCCTGACAGACTATGCATTTTACGATAGCCTCGAAAATCTGAAAGCAAGGGCGAAAGCCTGACGTGCGATTACTTCGGTGACCAACAGGTAACTATCTCTGTGGCGCTGAAAGGGGAGGCTGCGGCTCAGATTCCGCAGGATAAGTTACAGGAGGGATAGACACCTTCGGTGAGAAGAACGAAAACTATGAATATCTGACTGTTACGGTGAATCTGACAAATTCCGGCAGCGCAGAGGCCGAGGTTTATCTGAACAACCTGTCCATTCAATGCTGTGTTGACGGTTCCATCGCAACAGAAACGACTTGCAGCGAGGCTGTCACATCTGACTTGCCCGCGGTTGCTTCCGGTGAAAAGAACCAGTTCCAGCTCATGTTGGCCCCAGGGGAGACACGCACTTGCACGGTCCTTTACTATGTGAGAGCGGAAATCGAGTTGAGTGACTTATATCTGAGGGCAAACCTCGGCGGTAATGCGATGACCGAAGTCAAGACCGCCGACAATGTGATGAACGAAGTGGCTGGCGTTAGCCTAATGCTCCTGCCATGCACAGAAACGGATATGTGACCATGAAAGCATTCTATGTTTTGAGCTGAAGCGCTGTTTTGGAAGCAAGCGGCTGTATCTCTCTCTGCTGACAGGCATCGTCATTTCCCTTCTCCATATCATATTCGGGGTTCTTCCCTTGACCCAGTGGCTGTCGAGTTGGCAAGGAGATTTTTCTTACTCCTCACTCTGCATACGGGCATTGGATCGGGATGGACTCCTCCACTGTCTGGCCTACCCTTTTGTATATGCTTCTTCCGTTCCTTTGTGCCTTTCCGTTTTCGGATACTGTATCATGGGACTTTAACACGGGCTATGTGATGCAGATTTTTGTGCGCCGAAAAAATCCACCTATCTGTTTGCCAAGGCTCTGACGATTTTATTGCCTCCGCCTTTTGACAGCGACAATCTTGTTCTTCGACTTTGCAGGCACCGCCTTATATTTGCCGCTTGTCCGGCCGGGCGCTTACCAACCTTTACGGAATCAGCAATCGCAGCCTGATGGCGCATCTGTTTTATCATAAGCCGCTGCAGTACACCGTCATCTATATTATAATGGATGCTTTATTGGTTGGCGCATGGGAAATCATTGCCCTGGCAGTATCGGTAGCTACAAGAAATCCTCTGCAGCCTGCGCTGTTTCCTTTCTTGCTCTACCTGCTCCTGTATTTTATCTGCAACTGGCTTCAGATGGATTCGGTCTCGTTGTTTGCAATTCTGTTGCCCTTCCAGCCTGCGGTCAATGTGAAATGGGTTACGATTGCAATTTACTTCTTAGCTGTCCCCATCGGCAGCATGACTATGTATTTCTTGAAGCGGAATAAGAGTGATGTGCTTTGACAATTTATCGGCAATTTCGGGTAACTTATAGAAAGCGATTGCTGGTTTATTCGCTTTTGTGCGTTGCGCTTGCAACCGGCAATGCACTTTCTGGCTGCATAAATGGCATGAACAGGGTGTGGAGCTGTGCTTTGCCGACACTATGATGACAGGCGTTCAACCGAGAACCCTTTTAATGCTGCTGATTCCCCGACGCGGCCTTGTACACCAACTGAAGTTCATTTTAGAGCAGCCCTTTGTCATTTGTGCGTTAGATAATAGAGCACGGCTTGCCCGCAATCTCCTTGCTGCGCTCCTTTTATTGCGTTCAGAGCGGTGATGGCGGTTTCAATCCCGTCCATTGCATTGGGTGCTCTGCTGTTTCGAGGTGGCAAACCTTGTACATGGGAAAGCGGAGCAAGCTACTATGCCTATATGACGGGCCAAACGTTAATAACCTGTCAAAACAGGCTCCTTGATTGTCTGGCAGGCTATGACGATCTGGCTCACAGTCTTGCTGGTATCGATTCTTTCCTGTCAATCAATCTTTCCTGCGAATCGCACCAACTCAGGCTTATACTCTCATGGGGCGTCTGCCTTTTGGCTTTGTGGATGTGTTCGTTTCCTGTTACACCGAAACTATATAGGCTGCAAAGAGCGTTTCTTTCTCCGTGAATCGAATTGCCGAAAATACAGTTTGGCGCCATTTTCTCTCAGGCATCTGTATTCTGTTTCTTGAATCTCTGTTTCTGCACTTTGCCGTTACCAGAAAGGACTTTTTAAGGTGAAGAACAGTTTTATTCGATTGCTCCTGCGGGATATCAAGAACTATATCCGAACGAATCGTTTCTTCCTGATCGCGGAAGCAGCGCTGTTTTGATTGGCTGCATGATTGCGGATATGCAAAGCCCGATAGCTACGGCAAATATACTACCATTCAATATTATATGCAGATATTTCGGGGCTGCTATCCGTTTACGGATGCCAGAACAGAAGTGTTTCAGGTTCCACTTACATGGTTTACACTCATGTACTTTTGTATTTACACTGCTCTCTTATATCCGATTCGGGACGCCAGCGGGCAGGCATTCATGTTCTGCTGCGGGCAAAGAGAGAACCTTGTGGTGGTTCAGCAAATGTCTTGCGCTAACCGTGTGGAATCTGCTTTACTTTGCAGTCGGCTTTTGCTCTGTATGCGTATTCTGCTTTTTACAAATGGTTTGTCTTGCTTTACCATTTTGCCGTATGCTGTATTGCCTTGCGATGCTTTGACCTGCCTTTTGCCTTTCGGTTTTGCGTTGGCAATCTCGCTTCTTGCCTTTGCCTTTGCATCTTTTGCTCTTTTGTCTGGGGACAGGTGTTTGCCATAAGTTGCCTTGTGGCCGTCTCATTCACTGAGTTTCCATCTCCTTTTCTCTGCTATGCCATGCTGATTCGCTGTAGAGCCATGTCTCCCGCTGGATTCGACGAAGGGCAGGCTTGCTTTTCTACATTTTGCCGGAATCGTATGCTTCATCGGTATGTTCCTGTTTTACAACGACTTGTTTCCGGACTTCAAAGGAGGCCGCAATGAAATTGAAATCAACCATCTTACCAAGGTGATTCAGGGCAATGTTGTTCTGGATGATATCAATGCCTGTTTTCCTGTCTTTCCGGCGAAACGGGGACGCATTTACGGGATTCAAGGAATCAATGGAAGTGGCAAAACCATGCTTATGCGCGTGATCTGTGGCCTTGTCCCCACAATGGGCACCGTGTCAATCGATGGAGAAATCATTGGTAAGGGTATCTCATTCCCGCGAAGCATTGGCCTTTGCTGGAGAACAATCTTTATCGATGAATTCACTGGCGCAAAAATCTTTCTCTTCTCTGTGATATCAAACGACTTGTTTCGCAAGCGCAGATTGGCGATACGTTGCGTCGTGTCGGACTGAACCCATCCGACAAAGGCCCTTCCGCAAATATTCTCTCGGCATGAAGCAACGCCTTGGAATTGCAGCCGCTATCGTTGAATCACCTGATCTGATTCTGTTGGACGAGCCATTCAATGCGTTGGATGAGTCGGGAATAAAAAGAAATACGTGACCTTTGCGTGAACTGCGCCAAAGGGAAAGCTGATTGTGCTGACCTGCCATGATCGCCAGCAAATGGAATCGCTTGCGGATGAAATCATAGCGATGCGTGAGGGCCGGATTGTGAATGTGGACAAAATTGCCGAGGAGGTTTGAAGTGAAAAACAAACGACTTCATCATCGTGCGATTCTGCTTTTGCTCCTTTGCTGGTTCTCTCTTTCGCAATCGGCCTGAAATCACACGCTTAAATGGTTCTTATTTGGCAACCGAGGATTGTTATGGGTATCCGCAAAAGCCTATCGAGTGGAATGGTCTGAAAATAGGAATTGATCGGTGCTGAAATTGTTGACGGGAAGCATTTTTACAGGAATATAACATCGATCGGGAATCAATTTTTCCGGATTCCCTGTCAGAAAAGTACGCACTGTTTCATATATCTGTGACGAAGGTGTCGGATTCCCCATTGTTGACATACTATCGTTTTGATTATTGCGGAGCGGAAAGATGGCTGGCGAAATTTGGTTTCCCCGGAAATTTTCGAATCGCTGAACCCTCTGGCAAAAGCCGTCGCAGCTATCCGTAGGTGAAACCGAAGAACTCGCAATGGCGATTGGACTCCATAAGGATGCTTTTCGCAATACGGAATGGAGTAACCTCACTTCCGATATAAGCCTCGTCATGTCTGTTTATCCACAAATCTTCTTCATGAGTGAAAATACACAGGAAAAGCAGCTTTGCCCCAGTTCTGAAGCGCTGTATGGGGGTATCGTACAGGCCTAAACTTAGGGGCAATGGGTGCCGGTGCTCCGGCCTCGCCGCTGCGGCATCTGCGTGAGTGCTGATCAACGCCTTGGTCGAAGCCTACGGGTGGGCGGGTGCAAATCTTGATGCGTTGAATCTTTGCAGAGGTCTGCAAATTAGAACTGCCGCTGCCTGGCTTCAAATCGAGTGTTAGCCGTCGCCGCGTTTGTTGATGTATGCCATAGTTAAGCCTCCTCAATGCGGGCAAGCCATGCGTCAAAGCTGGCCTTGCTGACTCGGATCGAAGTACCTATATGCAGCACACGGAAATCCGTTGTTGTGTTGCACAGTGTATAAGCTGCCCGCAGGCTGATGGACAACATTTGGGCAATATCCTCGACCCGATAGACAAGCGCGCTTTGTTGCGTTGACTTGCCAATTTGTGTCGGTCCTATGGCATTGGTTTGAGAACCTGTCTCTATTGCTATCCCAGCCAAGAACCGTTAGTATATTTGAATGGAACGACCCAGTGCTGGTTCAAGCTAACGGGTAAGCAGTGACAAATCAGATACCCTGGTCGATATAGCGCTAATGGGTATCTTATTAAATAAACCCAAAATCATGTTGCAGACTACTGTGCGAACACTAACTCCAAGGGGTTCATTCTCGCCGTTTTGCATCACCTCAAAATGCAGGTGGAAACCTGTGCTGTCGCCGGTGCTGCCTACATACCCAATAACCTGCCCTGCCGTTACCGCTTCACCTGCGGTAACGGCAGTTTATCATGCTATTACCGCGTGGAAAGTCCAGCGCCGTTATCCAGCAGCACCTGATTGCCGTAGCTGTTGATCCAGCCGCTGACCAAAACCGTGCCGCTGTGGGCAGCCAAGATGGGTGTGCCTTCCGGCGCGGGAATATCCGTGCCGCGATGCCAGCATTGCCGAAGGCGTCCACTTCCCGAAGTGGCAGGATATAAGGTGTGACCCGGCAGCGCAGCACAACTCGCCATCGGCAACAGCAATCCCGCCGCACAGGGCAAGCAGGCTGGGACGCATTTCCTCGGAAAGCAGTTCGTGCAATATGTCTTTTGGTCTTGGGTGAAATTGTACAACTCAGCCAGTTCATCCACAGTTTTGCTGCTGACGGTGATGTGCAGGATGTATTCAGTCTGTTGCTCCGGGTCGGGGTCGTCCTCGGTGGGTTCGGGAGTGATGTCTACTTCTTCGACCTCGTAGGTGATCTCGTGCATAGTCCAAAAGGCGTCTTGAATACTCTGCTTTTGGGCGGCATTGATAACGATAACATCGCTGTCGGAGTTTAGGTTGGTATCTACCGCAAAGATGGCCAGCACTTCCGGCCAGTAGCTTGCCCATGTATGACCGTCCTCGTAGTCGTAGGTGATGGTGGTTTCGCTGCACTCCGGGTGGGCGGATACGATGTCATTGATGGCCGCGCCGAAGTCGGCGTTGGTGTCGGCTACGATTTCGGCAATAGGGATGCTGTTGGGGTCGTTGGTTCATCGGCAAACAAGATGCCCATGGGCGAGCCGATCACCGCTGCGGCTGCGCCAATGACCATCGCCAGCACCAACACCACGCCGCCTGCGCCAAGCAGCGCCAGCAGCGATTGCGCGGCGCGCCGCACAGTTTGGGAGAGCAGGGCTTTGATTTTGGCTGCGATATAATGAACGCCACGGCTGATTGCTTCAACCGCGGCTTGTTTATTGCTGATTGTGGGCAGTTTGGGTGCGTGGGTAACGATGGGAGCGGTATTGCCCGCCGCTGTGGCAGTCGTCTGCTTTTGCAGATAGCGGCGCACAGCCTCGCGGGTCAGGTGCTGCCGCTTTAAGCGCTGCTGCATTTGGACTCGGCAGGGCGGCGGTGCTGGTGTGGCCGATGGCGACACAGGGGCTTGCGGCGCTTGTGTTTTGGCGATGGCCTTTTGCCAGGAAACGCTGCTTTTGAACATTTCCTGCGCTCGGTCTGCGTGGGAACAGTGACTTTTTCTTTTCAGTCGGCTTTGATGCAGATTGGGTGCTGCAGGTGAGATTCTTCCGCTTCTCCTGCATTGCACGAAACTTGCGGTAGCTCATGCGGGCGGTGCTGGCGGCGTGTTGCCTGTACGGGCAGCCACATCGGAAATGCCCTGCTGCACCTCGGTTTTGCGTATTCTTCGGGGGATTCCTGCCGCTGCTCGCGGTGCGTTCACCTTGCGCCTTGGCCCGCATAAGTGTTTTGCGCACAAGCTGCTTGCGCTTTCTTTAATTCCGGACATCGTCAATTACCATATCGTCAACTGGCGCGTATATTCCGGGTAGCGCAGTTTTACGGCCTCGTACATATACGGCGCAAAGGAACAGTCGAACAGGTCATAGGGTGTGCAGGATTTGTCAGGTACCCATTCAAGGTTATAGGCAAAACGGTCAGCTGTGCCGCCGGTCTGCCAACCGGCGGCCAGTGATTCCGCGATTTCATCTTTTTCAAAGTCGAAGCAACTTTCAATGTTGTTGCGGGTGCGGGTACGGCAGTCAGGGTGTAAATCAGTGCGCGGTGGTAGCTGTCCATTGCCTTGCAGCGGTTAAGGTGGGTTAAGTATGCCCTACGATGGGGAGGGGTCATAAATTTGGTGTCGGTCATGGTGGTATCCTCCTGCTTTCTTTATATATGAGGTTATATTTTTGAGATTCTAAGGCGGGCGACACCCCGCCTTTTGTTTGTGTAAAATCATGCTCTTAGCGTTCTCCGTGGTCGATGGGTTTGATTTTCAGCTTATTGCCATCGCGCTGGAATTGCTCGTACTGTTCAGGAGTGCATTTCATCGGCAACAGGCCGTGCGGCGTGGGAGAAAGACAGGGTTATGATACAGCCTTTCATATAAGAAAACCTGTCTATCAGTCAAACTGATAAAGTCTTCTCCGCCATTGCCGCAGACCACAAAGAGAACCTGCAAGAAAATCTGTATGTCCGTAAAGCCGGTTAGGCGGCAAACCGTCAATCTTCCCGGAGTCGTTGCAGATAACGCAAACGCTATCTCCACGGACGGCAACATTCAATATCACCGCCGACAAGCTCCTGCAATGCCCTTAATGTGTTGGGATTGTGCGTTCCTCCGGGTATTTACCGGGCTGCACATACAGCACACGGATTTCATTTTCACTCATGGATCACTCCATTTCACCGGGTTTAGTCGTGAGCAATTTGTAAGTCTTAGTATCCTTGGGCTGGGGTTGTTGAAAGGGATAAGGCTGTTGCCCATTTTGATAATACCCTCACCGGGTTGGGCCAACAGCAAATATTTCCGCTGCGGCTCGGACAGGCCGTACAACTCCACCACGCTGTCAATGTCCTTGGTCTGTCGCAGCATGACCACAAATTCGGAGTTTGCCAGCATGGCATAGGCGGTGTCATTGGTAAGGCAGTCCTGCATATTTTGCGTGATGCCGGTGGCGTAGGCGTTGTACTTTCTGAAGCGCTTCCAACTTGTGTACAGGAAATTGGCGCTCAAAGAATCGCGCAGTAGCAGATAGATTTCGTCAAAGTACACCCATGTGGCGGCCTTGGGGTCGTTGCGTTCGTTGCTCATAACGGCGGTGTTGATGTACTCTAGCATAGAGCATGGCAACAGGTTTTAACTGCTCTCCCAAACTTTGGATATTGAAGCAGATAAGGCGGTTGCTCATGTCCACGTTGGGCTGGGCGAACGCTTGCGTACTGCCGGTGGCGAAAATCCGCAATGCAAGCGCGATTTCCTGACCGTTTATCGCGCTGATTGTTCAGTGCCATCCACAAGTCCTTGATAGTCGGGCATGGCGCGGTATAGTGGGATTCCATCAAGGTTTGTAGATGTTTTCAAGAGCATCGTCAATCAGACTTTTATCACCGGCCAGAATATGCTCCTTGCCCATTATCTGCTCACACAGGCTCAACACAAATTCTGCCTTGGCAACATGGGGAGGAATTTTCGTTGCCTTATCGTATTTGAAGTCCAGCGGATTAAAGTGCGTACCGCTGTCCACCGAGATATTCACAACCTCGCCGCCCAATTCCTGCACAAGCGGCGCGTACTCATTTTCGGGATCTACGACATAGAATCTAGCCTTAGTAAACCGCAGATACAGCATAAATTTCCAGCTTAACAAACATGGATTTACCGCCGCCGGAGGTAGCGACAACCATCATTGCCGTTGACAAGGCTAGTGCGCAGCCGATGATGAGTTGCCGGTCACGGCGTTTCTGCCGTAACAAATGCCGCCCGGTGTGAGAATTTCTTGGGTATTGAACGGTACAAGTGCTGTCAGCGATTTTGTCAGCATCGTGCGCACACTCTCGATGCGGCGCAAGCCGTAAGGCATGGCCGTGTCAAAGGCGCGTTCCTGCTGAAAATACAACTCGGTGAATCGGCAGTTATAGTTTGCCGCCGTGGTTTTCAGTGCATCGGTTTCCAGCGCGAGATCTTCCAGCGTGTCAGCAAAGTAAGTGACGGTGAGCAGGCTCAAAAACATCTGCTGGTCATTTTCCGTCATTTCTTTGCGAATGTTGGCAATGATGCGGTCCTGCTCCTGCGTACGCTGCGGTACGGAGGAAGTGAAGTCCAGATTTTCCACGGATTTCTTATTGAAACGGACTTTCTCGGCATCGGTTTCATCTGGGCATTGTCAATTTCCTTAAAGGCATCTTCCGTCTCCACCGGCTCAATGTCGATTGATAACACAATGTATGGCACTTGCTGAAGCAGTGCGGAGATAAACTTATCATCAAGCTGCTGCGGGTACTCGCTGATCGTCATGCGGCATAAAATCCTCGATTTCAATATGCTTTTGCAAAAGCGGATGCAGTCCGGGGCGATAGAATCGCGGAAGTCCTGCCCCAGCTTGGCGCAGTTATCAAACTCGAAGTTAAAACGACCCTCCTCGGAAATGCGGAAAAACTTGTGCAGTACCTCCAGCCGTGCGCGGTTGTCCAGCGGTGTGACAGCACATTCCAGCGGAAAATGCAGACAAAAGATGCCCTTGCACCTGCACAAAGCGTTCGCGGGCATCTTTACACTGGATTTGTTCGTGGACACGATAATGTACTTATGCTGCACCACATTTCCATTTTCGCGGGCGTTGGCCTTGATTTGGCGGTTACGTTCGGCGCGGAGGGCATCAAAGCCGTCGTTCTCGCGGTGGTACAGCACATCACGGGCAAAGGCTTTTTCATCCATGCGCTGGCTAACGATGCAGACTTGCATCCAGCAGTCGGCGGGGATGCCCGCGTAGACCGTACCAAGCTGCGTTAGAATATTCTGCTTGGCCGCGTCACTCTGCATGGCGTAGTTGATGTCGCTGATTTGCCACATCATGCTGAACACATTTCCCGATTGCCAAACACCATCTGCATAGATTCTGTCAATGGGATGCTCTGCTGCACCGAACGGGCAGTTTATAGCTGCCGCGTGTTTTTCGCGTAGATGCGTACTCACTTAGTCTCAATGCTTATCACCCTTTTTCTTTTGCAATATTTGTTTCGGTTTTCCAGAGCCGCCAATCGTTTCGGATAACTGTGCTGTCTATTACAACAAGCAGGAATTTTTCAAAGGTCAGACAGTCATAAGTAAAATCCTGCTGCTGCAATCGGCGCAGCGGCCACAATACAGGCCAATACGGCGGGTCATGACTAATGCAAATCATCTGCCGCAGATTCAGCCCCAAAAAGATTTCCTCTTGGTAATGGCGGATTTCTTTATTTATCGGAATTTGCATATTACAACCCCATCATTTCATGGATAATTCGGTCAGAGCCTTTATAAGGCCAACCAATACGAGCATATTGAAAACTGTTTCGGCAAGGTAGCTCCACACAATAGTGGTCGCCTCGCCGCTGGCTACTGTTGGCGTACTGACAAATGCTGAGTAAATCACGCAGGCCAGTACAATGACCGCACCCTCTAAGCACACGCCGACATAACTTTAAAAACGATATGCCCACGGATTGTGTGCTTTCCCCCGCAAAAGCCGCCAGCGGCAGCGGAGCCAGCGCTGTGTACATATACAAACGGAAGAAGCGGCCATACACGGTAAGGATCATTACAAAGGAAAGCACCGTAATGAACAAGCTGCCGAGAATCGTTACGAGCCATAGCGGTATGCTGGCGAGAAATCCCATTTTCGATAGCGGTCTGCATTTCTGCGGGTAGCGACACCATAGCTTCCGAGATACCGCCCATGCTGTCGGCCATATCTGTGACGATGACGTTACAGATGGAAAACACATTCAGCATAATGTCCATGCCGTATCCCACAAGCGCTTTTGCCGCCACAAAGCGGAGAAAGTAGTGGATGGCTGCTTCGGGGCGTTTTAACTCGTGGAAATTCATCGTGTTTTGCATAGCGATATAGCAAAGAACAGCACGACCAGTGCATAGCCAATGCCAACCATACCATTGTGCAGTGTCTGCATCACGCTCCACACTGCGCCGCCCTTAAAAGTTTGGGGGCCGGTTGTCACCAGCCCCCATAACTCGCCCAGCTTTCCATTCCATGTGCCGAACGCATTGTTCAGATTCTCAACGATCCAGTTTTGATTCAAGTTTTCACCCACTTTCAGATAAAAAAAACAGCCGACAGAAAGTCTGCCGACTGCATAGCTTAATTAAAAAATTGTTTGTTATTAGGGTGTCCATTGTAGAAGCAACTGCATCACACACTTCATCAAAGCTGATGGTGGAAGCGTAGTCGAAATCTTTTCGGTAATTATCCCATTGCCTACGCATAATCTCGCTGTTTCGCACCGCTTCCACAATTGCTCTATAATCTTGCAAAATCGAATCAGAGCCTCGCTTACTGGCTGTAGCCATCAGTGCCGCCCTAAAGCGGGAAAGTCTATATTTTCTGCTTGCAGTTTGGTAAGGATATAGACATCATAATAATCTCTTGGCCGGGTATTCTGGTCACTGCGAGATATTATAGTCTCCAGCTTTTCCGCCAGAATGGTGGCCAAATTGTATGCCATAACTTGAATATGACGATCTTCCAGCATCAACTTGTAGTCATATTGAATTTCGCGTGGTGTGATTTTATCGCCAGTAGTAATGTCCAGCTTTAAGGGAACTGCCATAGGCGGAAAATCGGCTGTCAAAGCTACGCGGTATCCAGTATATTCATCACCCTCCCGGATTTCACCAATGCTTTTGAATGTAAATGTGATGTCATCGTCAACAGGAACGGTGAGAATCTTCTCTATCATTTTTGGACGGCATTCTGCGTAACTGGATAACCCTTTATGGTTTGCATCCATATCCATTGTCGCTCTGGAGTTCAGCCCCACCATAGAGGAAATTAAAAGCCACCTTTGATGATGTAATTATCCCGATACGGGGATAATGATACCCGCTACAAGAATCGTTCCAGCATATAATTTTGCAAAACAAGCTGTGCGGAAATCTGGTTTTCTTTCGCCAGCTTTTTCATAATCGCTTTCAGCTGCATAGCGTTTTTCATAATAGTACCTCAAAATAAGGACGCAGCCGTTTTTCTACGCGTAGTTGATGAGCATATTCGAAAGCAAAGGAATGTTCTTATCTTTACGGCCAGCGTACCGCTTGAATGCATCTGTAATGATCTGAATATCCGTGTGGCTGATGGGCTTTAGAATTTCACATAGGGTTTTTCTGCATTGTAGACCCGGACTGTATTTCCGGCAGGGGTGTCAACCAGCGCGATTCCAAGACTGTAATAAGGCTCTTTCTTGCAAGAGCATAAAATTCCCGCTGCTTTTGGACTGGATGTATTATATCCATAGGAAATGCCATGTGAAACTTGTGTGGTGTCCTGTCAGTCAAATCATGCAGAAACAGTGCGGTATCCAATGCAAATACACCACGCTTATATCGCTCTTGAATGGATACAAATTCATCCTCCCAAACTTCCGGCAGGGTATATACCCCACGGGAGACCTGATCTAATCGGCCTGTATCGGCCAAATATTTCAAACTTCCGCGTGATATTCCGGCAGAAGAAATCATAGCAGCAGTTACGATGCCATTATTTTGGGAGCCAACTCTATAATCTTCGTTGTAGAATCCATAGCACACCTTCTCTCGAATTGACTTTCACGCTAAACATTATACGCTTATTTAGCATAAAAGTCAACAAGACGGCATCGCTTACAGAATCATATCAAGAATATCCTTTGCAAAGTAAATGACCACGCCGCCGAAAAAGGTCATGAAGCCTTGCGCCCTCTGGCTGGCATCGTGGCCTTTGAGGGCAAGGCCGATTTGCACGATGCCGAACCCAGCAGGATCGCGCCGATGGCTTTGATGGCGCTGAACACAAAGTCGCTCAGATTGTTGATGGTCGTCAGCGGATCATCTGCAAAGGCAGGCATGGCCATAACAAAAGCAGCGGCAACCACCGTCGCCGCCACAAGATAAAGGCGCTTGATTTTGCGGTCAGTCACCTTGGTCGTATTGAGAGAAGTTTTCTTCATTTTCATAATAATTTTCCTCCGGGTGTTTTCTAAGTAGTCTAGCTGTTCGTACATTTCTTCGGTGATTTCGGGTGCTGTCGCGGCAGCAACAGCACCCATCGTGATAGTGACGGCGTCGCCCATATAGTCGGGCGGCATTACATAACAATACGCAGCTTTTCGCGCACATTGCCGGATAAATACTCGTCCGCCATAAGGTAAACAGGGCTGCCGTCCTCCTGCTTGCGGAAAGGCTCTACAAAAATAACGCCCGCCAATTCCTTAGCAAGCGTTGCTTCATCTTTCCCGGTAAGGTGCATCATGTAAGGCATATCGACCTTGGCACGTTCCCCGATGCTCAGTGCCAGAGCGTCCGATGCCGTGTCGGCGTGGTCTGGTATCTGTGCAGAGCGGATAGTCCTTTTGGTGAACATATCCGACTTGCTGATAAAGTTTCCTTTTTCATCGACATTTTCAAGTGAACACAGCAAATAGTAGCTGCTGTCATCCCGGAAAGACAACTCCGCGCTGCGGCTGTTGATTAGGCCGTGCTTGCCGCGGAAGGCATCATACTGGCGGTTAAGCTGGGCTTTGCAGACGGCGGATTTCCTCGTCCGGCAAGTCCTGCAACTGCGCATCGATCAGAGCGCGGGTGGTATCGCGCAGTTCCACCAGTTTGCGGATACGCTCGGCAGATGCTGCGTTGGGATTACACTCCCGCATGACTGCGCCTTCGCGGTAATAGATTTTATCGTCCTTTACCGTGTAGCTGAAATTACGCAAAAAGGGGTCGGCATCAATGTACTTGGTGTCCTCGCCGCTTTCTTCCTGCACAGAGATTTCGGCTTTTGTCAGCGTGGCGGTCAAGTGCTGCATGGCAGTGTCGATTTGCGTTTCCAACAACGGCTTTCCGAAACGGTCCACCGCATCGGGATCTATCGGCTGACAGGTGGGAGTCGGGCCATACGGCCGGAGACTATCTCCATCCTGCCGCAAATCATTTCAGGGTGCTCCACAAAGTAGCGGTTCATGGTAATGCCGTTGGCATCTTCTGCAAGGTGCAGCCAAGGCTCGTCCTGCTGGCGCAGCGTATCGCGCTTTTGCAGAAAAATTACATCCGTCATAATTTTAGTGCCGCTGCCCTTGAACGCATTGTTGGGCAAGCGCACCGCACCGATGAGGTCGCAGCGCTCGGCAATGTACTTGCGGGCGCGGTCATCCTTTTTGTCCAATGTGCCGCTGGAGGTGATGAACGCCATGATGCCGCCGGTGCGCAGCTTGTCGATGCTCTTGGCAAAGAAATAGTCGTGAATGGGAAAATGCAGCCGGTTATACTGCGGGTCATTGACTTGGAAATTGCCGAACGGCACATTACCTATTACGCAGTCAAAATAGTTGTCGGGGAGAAGCGCATTTTCATAGCCGGTCACTTGGATATTGGCCTTTTGATATAGCTGCTTGGAGATGCGGCCTGTGATGCTGTCAATTCTACGCCGTAGAATTGGGCGTCACTGCTGCCAAAATGTCCGTGTGCGAGAAATGCGCCTGTGCCCATGCTGGGTTCTAGGATTTTGCCGCCCTTTACCCGAAGCGCTCCAGTGCACGGTAGATGGGGTGGATAATGGTGGCAGGGGTATAAACGCCGTCAGGGTGCTGCTGCGGGCAGCTTCGTATTCGGATTCGGACAATATTGCTTTCAGTCGGCTGTACTCATCTGCCCACGCGCTTTTGTTCGGGTCGAACGCATCCGAAAGCCCGCCCCAGCCCGTGTACTGCGCTAAAATTTGTTGTTCTTCCTCGTTGGCGGGTACGCCGCCATTGGCTACGCGCTGCTCAATTTCTTTCAGCTTTTGGATGGCGGCACTATTGGCGCAAATTTTTCGCGCGGTGCTGTCGGCAGGTTATCCAGATAGGGGCTTCATAGGTAATGGGTTCACGGTGGTAGGGTTCATCTTCTGCCGAAAGCCGTTCTGCGTCCGCCATAACCTGTGCCACAAAGGGGCTGGGTTCTTCGATGATCTCGCCATCGATGGGTTCAACAAAACCACTCCGGCTGCGCTTGTTGACTTGGCTTTCGGGGCAGACCGCGCTGCATTTTTGGGGTTGGCAGCAAGCAGCCGCAAATTCTTCATGGCTAATGGCGCCCTATCAGCGGGAAACTTTCATCCCGCAGATGAATGTTTTCCCTGCCGATTTCCTCCACGGTAAATGGCCTGTCATCTTCAAGATAAACTGTGCTGCCAATAGTCACGGGCGATTTTTCAATTTTCCTTGTGGTCGGAGGGTGTTTTTCAAATTCCTCTTCGGCGGTATTGATGAAGTCAGAAAACTCGCTGTTTTCAATGCCGCGCGGAAGCTCGTGATTATCCCGAAATAGTCGATATGGATAATATCGCCATCCACCGTATAGCGAATCTCGTTTCGCAGAAAATTCGCATAGACTTGGATTTCGTGTTCGCCATCCCAGTAGTGGAGTACGCAAAGTCAACATGGGTCAAGTCGGAGAAATGGTTCGTTTAATCCCTCATTTTCGCAAAATCCGTGATGGCGTGTTTTGCGTGGTCGAGGGCTGCATCGTTGGCTGCGCGGACAGCCTGTTGTTTTCTGTCCACCTTTTGTAGAACCTTTTCATCCTCGGCCAGATACTGGTCGTTGTAAACCAAAAGCCGCAGGCGCTGGGCAACCTCTTTCCACTTCAAAACGCGGCGGTACGAGCCATCTGCCGTATGGCGGATAATTTCAAGATTTTTCCCATATGGTCGATTGAGCCGCGCCACCGTCACGGAAATACCATACGCCGCCGCCGATGCCGTATTCTTTTTCAGCCAGCGGGCGATCTTCTTCAAGGGCAGCACCCGTGCGGAAATACTGCTGAATGCAGATTTGCTATCTTCAAACCCGCCGCCTTTGCACAGTGCATCGGTAATGTCCTGCTCCGTAATGTACTTGCCGGATGCGTCAATGATGGGCTTGTTCCACTTTTTGGCTTCTGCCGCAAGGTCGATATTCTGCGTCTGTTGCTCTTGGCTCGGCAACCCTACTTTTCAGAATCTTCGGGGAGTAAGAGTAAGCTGCTCCATCTGCGGCAGCGCGGTGCAGCTTTAATGGAACAATGATTTGCCTTGCTCGATAAGGTCAGCAATCTTTGCGGCAACAGCATCCCATGTCAGATTGACCTGCGCTGTTTTGGTAGATAGTTGCCCTCCCAAAGTTCAAGGTACATATCATGCCGGATAAAACCAACGGTATGGTCATCCACGAACAAATATGTATAAATTTGCTTGTAACAGTGCTTAAAAGGCGCTGCGCTCGGCAAGGTCGGTGTGTTGCGTAAAATATTCCAGTATGGCCGCATTATCGGCGCGACTACTAGATTCTTGTGCCAACAAGCCCATAACCAGTTCTTCATCCAACGGGGCAGGTCGGAAACAGGCATAGAAGCGGAAGCGACAACAGCTCTCCGCTTGGGGTTCAATATGCAGGCTGTAAATCTGCTGCATCGCCAGTTCCTCGGCTTGGCTCTGCAAGGCGTTCATCCACTGCGTCCAGCCCATCGGGTCTGTCTGCCGGTTCGGGGCGGTGCTCTGCTGCATCAGCGTCTGCATCGTCTGCTCGATTTGCCGGTGTACTGCGTTGTCCATCTCCGCCAGATGCGGGTACAGCGTTCCCTCCAACAGCATCTCGTCGAACACCATCGGCGCGTTCTCCAGCAGGAATTTCCGCCGCAGGCTGCCGTACTTGCCGATTTCCGGCATCGGCGGCTCGTTCAGCGTCAGCGCCGGGATTTGGTAGCCGTTCACCATCATGTACTCCATTGTTGACCTCCTTGGTGTTATTGGTTTCTTCCTGTTTGTCACCATAATAGCGGACTTTTTCGGCGCGTGCAACACTGTCGATTTCTCTCGTGATGCTGCCGATCTGCTGCATGAGGCCGTGCCGCCTGTTGGCAAGCGCTGCCCAAACACAGAGTGATGCGGTTTGTATCAAACTGGTTCACAGACTCAAGGGCAGACAGGTCCAGCCGCGCAGTATCCACGCCGCACCGCAGCGCGGCCATATACAGACAGCTTTGGGTAATAAGCTGTAAAAATAGCTGCCGCTGTTCGTCCGGCTTGGCCCACTGTAAGCTGCTGCCGTCTATGGCTTTTCCCAGTGCGGTTGTGAACATGGCGCTGCGCTGGGCAACGCAGGATGTGGAGAGCATGGGAGGGCGCTCTGGATGCTGTCAGCGTGATTATCCGCTACGATTTTATCCCAAACAGGCCGCCAGTTCTGGTCTGTAATGACCCACGGCAGCGCTTCGGGGACCTCCGCACGGGGATGGTATCGGAAATGTCAAACAGATACCGCAGCCGGGAAGAATTGGCGCGAGTGTCAAATACCGCGATACCGTGCGCGCCGCGCTTGACCCAGCGGCCCGCATTATTATTCCAGTAAGCTATGTCGGCCACGGCTGTGGCGGTGGGGCTTTGCTCGTGAATCAAAAGCTGGTTCGAAACTATAATTATAAGCAATGGCCGCTGTCTGCAAAAATGCTTTCCAGCGGTCGCTGCTCTCCGTGACGGCTTGCAGTTGCTTTTTGGCAAGTGCACGGATACTTTCATATTGCCATAGGCTGCTCCTTATCGCTCGTGCTGTTCTGCTTTTGACGGTGTGGCATTTTCAAGTTCCGGCAACAAGTTATCTACCTTATACCCAATCGGCTGAACATAAAAGCGTGTGTCTCGTTATCTTTGTGTGTCACAATAATATCGCTGACAGAGACGGAACGCATAGTTTTGGCGTTTGGACGGTCATCCCGATTATGCCGTGAATAAATGCTGTCCAGCGTTTCCCAACGCTCCATCTGCCCTTGTACACGAGTTCGTAGTCCTTTGCTCCGGCAGCGAGCCTCCGCAGGAGAATACTCCATAAAACAAGGTCTCGCCTGTTAGTCTGATAGATTTCATAAGGGATTTGCACTCGCATTTCGCTGCGAAATCCCCACGGAAAATAGGTGTCTGAATCAAATTGGAGTGGCTCATCCAGTTCATCTGAGAATACAACCGGTGTCACTGGCCGCCCATCCAAGGAATCCAGAATTTCATCCTTGAATTTTTCCACGCTTGTGTAAGGAACGATTTCACCGATCATCCCGCCTGCACCGAGATATCGATGTAGCCGACTACTTTATCTGTCTTTTCTTCCATTATCTTTCCAACCTTTCCCAAAAGATAGTTTGTTCCCGTAGCGTTCATCCTGCGGGCGTACCTGCGGCGGGCAGTTCACCGCTTGCCATATCTTCGACTTGCGGTAGAAAAAGACGGCTGTATCGGTCTGCCTGGTCTTGGATAGGCCCAATGACTTTATCACCATTTAGCCCGCAGATGAGAAATCGCCCGCGCACGGTAATTCCCTCGTCATTGACCTGCCTGTTAT
>SCPP01000288.1_pt1 | contig 24366 bp, 52 predicted proteins | sample 6106811 | NCBI WGS metagenome assembly SCPP01 (sample SAMN10720449, study PRJNA508395) | human gut metagenome | isolation source: Participant 2 stool, 15 month | host: Homo sapiens | collected 2018
TGTGATGCCGCCGCGGCGCAGGTGCCGCCCTCGCCAAAGGAGCTGACCGCGAAGCCCGCAGCACCGGCCTCCTGCAGAACGCGGGCGATGACGTTATCGCCGTGGCCGTAGGCGTCCGCCTTGACGACGGCGCAGACCGGCCCCGCCACGGTGCGGCGGATATATTCATAATTTTCGCAGGGCCGTCAAATCGATCTCGGCCCAGCAGTGCTTTCCAAGGTAGAAGTGTATTCATAGTGCGCCATTTCCTCCGTAACAGTTTATTATAGCATGAAACAGCGTTCCTGCAACCAATTTCCTGGTTTTCTAATTTTTCTAATTTTCGCCGTCGTCGTTTGTGGTCAGGTGTGCGGCGTCCGTCTCGACCAGTGGCCGTGTACCCGCTGCACGCCGACGATACGCAGTTTGGAATGCAGGAAGTGCTGCTCGCGGTAAAGGCTGAAATAGCTCGACAGCATGTAGGAAACTGCGCATGCCAGCGCAAACAGCGAGACGCACTGCCCGCCGAATACCTCGATGGCAAGGCAGATGGACGCCAGCGGGCTGTTGGTGCAGCCGCAGAACAGCGCAACCATGCCCAGCGCCGCGCCCAGCTGCGGCGGCAGACCCAGCAGCGGCGCGGCCACACAGCCGAACGTCGCCCCGGTGAAGAAGATAGGAACGATCTCGCCGCCCTTGAACCCTGCACCCAGGGTCAGCGCGGTGAACAGCATTTTTAAAAGGAAGGCGTAGGGTACGGCCTCGCCGTCGATGGCGGCCTCAATGACCACCGCGCCTGTGCCGTTGTAGTCGGTCGTGCCCAGCAGCTTTGTCAAGGCGATAATGAGCACGCCGCCCGCGGCGACAGGTAGATGTTCGGGAAGAATTTCTGGTACAGCTTCGGCGTGACGTGGAGCAGCTCACAGAAAAATATGCTCAGCGCCGCCAGCAGCGCACAGGATGATAACGCGGACGAGATTGTCCGGCGTGGGGGCAGCCTCGGCCTGTAAGACGAACGCCTCGGGCGCCAGCCCCATTTGCCATGATGAAAACGCCCAGCAGCGCCGACACCAGACAGGAGCAGTGCCGCGTACTGCATGGAGCCGACATCGACGACCTCCAGCGTGAAGATCGTTGCCGCCAGCGGCGTGCCGAAGATGGCCGAGAACGCGCCCGCCATGCCGCACATCGTCATTAAACGGCAGTCTCGGTTTTCTAAGCGCAGCGCCCTGCCGAGCTGCCCGGATACGCTGCCGCCCAGCAGCAGAGCCGCGCCCTCGCGTCCGCTGGATCCGCCGAACAGATGCGTGGCGACGGTGGAAACAAAGATGAGCGGCGCGGTGCGCAGTGTCAGCGGCTTGTGCTCCCGCACGGATACGAAGATTTGGTTCGTAGAGCCGCCGCCATCCAGGTCAAAGCGGTGATACAAAAATACGATAACAAGACCGGCAACGGGCAGCAGGTAGCAGCCACGGGTGCGCGCCGCGAGTGGCGTTAGCCCAGTTGAGCGCCAGCCCGAACGCGCCGCCCAACGGGCCCACCACGCAGCCTACCAGCGCCGCCAGCACCAGCCACTGGCGCACACCGCCTGATACCCGCCGCGCTGCGCAGATACCGTTTGATCCGCTCCAAGACGACCTCCTATGCTATGCAAAATTTGAGATTATTATAGCTTTTTGCGGGGAAAAGACAACAGAAAAATGAACCGCAGCAGCGCCTTTGGCAGAAGCCGAAGAACATTCCTACATGTGTACCGAATAACAGAAGCGCCGCAGATTTCAATGAATCTGCGGCGCATTCCGATGGTCGAGGTGACAGGACTCGAACCTGCGGCCTCGTGGTCCCAAACCACGCGCGCTACCAACTGCGCAACACCTCGTTCTTATAACTTATCCATTATAATACACAAGCGGTGCGGGCGTCAAGTCCCGGCGCGGCAAAAATCATACAGCCAGGCGGAGCAGCCCCAGCACCAGCAGGTGCGCGGGGTAGAAGGCATAGAAGAACCACTTGTAAAACGTGCGCCCGCGGGCGCGCCGGCCGTTAACAGGTACAGGATCACAAACGCGGAGACAAGGATCGGCACAGCGCAGCCGACGGCCTCCACACCTGCCCGCTGCCCAGCCCGGCCATGCCGCCGTAGAGCAGCGCCATGCGCCGAACGCGGCTTTCTGCCGCGTTCGGTTCCCCGGCCCGGGCAAACAGCAGTGTGAACACCGGGGCCAGCAGTGCCCAATCGCAGAAGAGAGACGCGCAGATCAGCAGCACGATGCAGACGCCGCGCAGCACACGGTCTTGAATCTTCTCCTGCACCAGCAGCACCAGAAAGCAGAGCAGCAGTGTGAACAGCATGTTGAACTGCACAAACCCGGCAATGCCGTTTGCCGGAAAGGCCAGCTGATACGGCAGCTGCGCCAGCAAAACCCAGCAGCCGCCCGGCGTAGCGGCGTTTGAGCGGGTGCAGCCGTAGCCTTCGACGAGAAAAAGCACATCGTCACGGCGGTAAAGTAGCCGATGCAGAGGCACAGATTTGTCAGCGGCTGACCGGCGGGCAGAAAGACGTTCGCGATGTGGTTGATAAGCATGGTGAGCATGGCAACCATCTTGATGGAATCACGGGACATGGTAAAACCCCTTTCGTATTCATTGTAAAAGTACGAGGGGCGGGCGTCAAGATTGCAGCGGCACGGCAACATTTTGCGGCCCGCTCTTCCTTTGCCCTGTGCCTGCGCTATAATGAAGTACAGGGGCTATCGGGACAGGGAAAACAACACAGCTCTGCCGCAAGGGCAGGGCTTTTCCCTGTGCCGGTCATTTGCTGTGTGCTGGTGTTTGTGATCGAGCTGTTTGTGTGTGGGTACTATGATTGACGCAATAAAATCCGCGGTGCGCGGGTACACAACCTGAAAACATCGACGTCGATGTCCCCTTAAACAAAATCGTCGGCATTGCCGGCGTATCGGGTTCTGGGAAATCATCGCTCGCGCTGGGCGTGCTCTATGCGGAAGGTTCGCGCCGCTATCTGGAATCCCTTTCAACCTACACCCGGCGCCGCATGACGCAGGCCGCAAAGGCCCAGGTCGATGAAGTTCTCTACGTGCCCGCCGCGCTGGCGCTGCACCAGCGGCCCGGTGTGCCGGGCATCCGCAGCACCTTCGGCACGGGTACCGAGCTGCTGAACAGTCTGCGCCTCATCTTCTCGCGCTTGGCAAGCCACCGCTGTCCAAACGGACACTACGTGCCGCCGACGCTCAATGTCGCCGCCGAGCAGCCGATTTATTGCCCGGAATGCGGCGCACTTGTGCGTGCGCCGTCGGCAGAGGAACTGGCCTTCAACAGCCAAGGCGCTTGCCGCACCTGCGACGGCACCGGTCCGCACCGTGGACCGTGCCACGCTTGCTGACGAGAGCAGCATTGACGAGGGGGCCGTCGCGCCGTGGAACACCCTGATGTGGTCGCTCATGGTCGACGTCTGCCGTGCGATGGGCGTTCGCACGAATGTACCGTTCCGTGAACTGACCGACAGGGAAAGAGACATCGTTTTCAACGGCCCGGCGGAGAAAAGCATATCTTCTACAAAGCCAAAACACGCCCGAGGCCGGGGAACTGGACTTTACCTATTACAATGCGGTCTACACCGTTGAGAACGCCCTCGCCAAAGTCAAGGACGAAAAAGGCATGAAGCGGGTGGAGAAATTCCTGCGGGTGGACACCTGCCCTGACTGCGGCGGCTCGCGCCTGTCGGAGGCCGCTCGTGCGCCGCGGCTGCGGGGCATCGGGCTGATGAGGCGTGCAGGATGACGCTGACAGCACTCTGCGGCTGGGTGGACGGCGTACCCGCCAGCCTGCCGCCCGAAATGCGCCCATGGCCGAGAGCATCTGCGCTTCGTTCCGCGAGACCGCACGTCGGCTGATGGATTTGGGGCTGGGCTACCTGACGCTGGACCGCGCGTCCGCGACGCTCTCCACCGGAGAACGCCAGCGTATGCAGCTGGCCCGCGCCGTTCGCAACCGCACCACGGGCGTTTTGTACGTGCTGGATGAGCCATCCATCGGGCTGCACCCTCGAACATCGTCGGCCTGAACGGCGTCATGCACGACCTGATTGCCGACGGCAACTCGGTCGTCCTTGTCGACCACGACACCCAGGTGTTGGCAGAATCGGACTACATCATCGAGATGGGCCCCGAGGCCGGTGCGGGCGGCGGGCACGTCATTGCCGAGGGCACGGTGGCCGACCTGGCCGGAAACCCGGCGTCCCAAATCGGCCCGTTTCTGGGCGGGCGGAGTGCTGCGCCCGGAACCGCCCGGCGGAGGAACTGTTTGCCGAGGGGCGCATCCACCTTTCCACCGGCGCCATCCACACGGTCAAACCGCTGGAGGTGGACATTCCTGGGGCGGCTGACCGTTGTCACGGGTGTGTCCGGCTCCGGCAAGACGACGCTGATTCTGGAAAGCCTTGTCCGGCGCTGGCGGCGCAGACGGCGGGCAAGCCGCTGCCGCCCACGTAAGGCCGTCGAGGCCAACGGCATCGCGCAGGTAAAGCTCATCGATGCAACGCCTATCGGCATCAACGTCCGCTCCACCGTGGCGACCTACGCCAATGTCCACGACGAGCTGCGCAAGGTTTTGCCCACGCCGGACGCCAAGCGACTGGGGTAAAGGCGGGCGATTTCTCCTACAACACAGGCAAGCTGCGCTGCCTGCGACGGCACAGGCACCATCAGCCTGGACGTGCAGTTTTGCCCGACGTGGATTCCCTGTACCGGGTGCCGCGGCTCCCGCTACAGCCACGACGCCGACGCCGTGCGGCACGAGAACAGGCACGGCGGGACCTGCACGCTGCCGCAGCTCATGGATATGGACATCAACACGGCGCTGACGGCTTGCACAGACTTAAAATTGGTGACACAGCGTTTAAAAGTGCTGCAAGACTTGGGCCTTGGCTACCTGACCCTGGGCGAGGAACGCCGAGCCTTTCCGGCGGCGAGGCCCAGCGGCTGAAATTGGCCAGCGATGGGCAGGGCCCAGCATGACACGGTGTTCGTCTTTGACGAGCCGACCATCGGCCTGCACCCGCTGGACGTGCGCACCCTGCTGGGGGTGTTCCGCACGCTGATCGAGAACGGCGCGACGGTCATTGTCATTGAGCATGACCTCGACGTCATCCGCAGCGCGGACTATCTCATCGACATGGGACCCGGCGGCGGTGAGGAGGGCGGATGTGTCGTCGCCTGCGGAACCCCGCCGAGGTGAAGCGGAACCCGGAGAGCAGGACGGGAAAATTTATTTGAAACGTATCATGCCTTCCCCAGAAGGTGGCCGTAAACCGGATGAGGAGCGAGCTTGCCGTGGTTGCCCGTAAAGGGTTGCTGCGCAAACTCGCCCCTCATCAGTCACCTTCGGTGACAGAACTTCCCCGAGGAGCCTTTTGTTTTGTACATCCTGCACAAAACTACCCTTCATTTTGGTGAGCGAAAATGACTGAAAATGATTGATTTTTGACGGATAATCTGCTATAATAAAGCTACAGCCAATCAGAAACATCCACAAAACACCAAAAACGGTCAAACTATGACCGGGAAGGAGCAACCCCATGTTAGCCGAAGAACGCTTTGCCTTGATTTTAAACTTGCTGGCGGAAAACGCACCGCTACCGTGCAGGAGCTGTGCGAGGCACTTAACGCCAGTGAATCCACGATCCGCCGCGACCTGACCGAGCTGGCGCGGCAGGGCCGTTTGAACAAGGTCCACGGCGGCGCAACACTGCCGGACGGCCAGTTTTTGGCCGATGAGCCGACGATGCCGCCAAGGAAGGCGCTTGCCGTCGGCAGAAGCGCAGCATCGCATCAGCCGCGACGCCGGTTTCATCTACATCGACGCCGCGGCCATGGTCCGGGCGCTGAGCGGCCCCGCGCTGGATGCCCACTACGTCACCAACGGCATCGCCCACGCGCGGCTGCTGGCAAAAAAGCTGCAACGTCTGCGTGCCCGGCGGCCTGCTGCGCCCCGGACAGAGGCCATCATCGGTGCGGCGGCCATCACGGCGCTGCAGCAGTTCAATTTCACCAAGGCGTTCATCGGGGCCAACGGCGTGGCGCTGAACGTCGGATTCACAACGCCGACCCGGAGGAGGCCGCCGTCAAGGCCGTTGCCGTCCGCCGCGCAGACCTGGTATCTGGTGGATGACAGCAAATTCGGCCGGGTCTATCCGGCCGTCATCGAGATTTACGGCGGCGCGATTCTGACGAACCGCTGCCCCGAACCGAAATACAAGCAGCTGACACTGGTAAAGGAGACAGAGCAATGATCTACACAGTGACATTCAACCCGGCAATTGATTACGTTGTGCGGCTGGACCGTGAGCTGCAGGTGGGCGACGTCAACCGCGCCAGAGGCGAGGACTGCGTGCTGGGCGGCAAGGGCATCAACGTGTCCGGTGTGCTGGCGCAGCTGGGGTGCGAGAGCGTGGCCCTCGGCTTTGTGGCAGGGGAGACCGGTGCGTGGCTGGAGCGCGGCCTGGTCGCTCAGGGGCTGAAAACCGACTTCGTCCACCTAGACCACGGCATGACCCGCATCAACGTCAAGATCAAGGCCGGGCAGGAGACCGAGCTGAACGGCGCAGGCCCCGACATCCCGAAGCCGCTATGCAGGCGCTGGAGCAAAGCTCGACGCCCTGCAAAGGATGACATTCTGGTGCTGGCGGGCAGCATTCCGGCCAGCCTGGCGCAGACGACCTATGAGCGCATCCTGGCCCGGCTGGAAGGCCGCGACATCCGTGCCGTCGTGGATGCCACCCGCGATTTGCTGGTGAATGTGCTGCGGTATAAGCCGTTCCTCATCAAGCCGAACAACCACGAACTGAGCGGATCACGGGCGTCAGGCTGACAAATGATAAGGAAATTGCCGCTGCTGCCCACATGATGCAGGCGAAGGGCGCACGCAACGTGCTGGTGAGCATGGCCGGGAACGGCGCTCTGCTGGTGGACGAGCAGGGCGGCGTACACCGCATCGGCTGCCCGAAGGGCAAGGTCGTCAACAGCGTCGGTGCGGGGGACAGCATGGTGGCCGGTTTTGTGGCCGGTTATCAGCAGAGCGGCGGCGATTATGAGGCCGCCCTCCGCCTGGGCACCGCCTGCGGCAGTGCCACCGCGTTCAGCCTGGGACTGGCGACAAAGGCGGATATTGATGCACTGCTGGCAACGATGTGACGCGGCGCTGTAACGGAGGATGCCTGCATCGACCCCTGCAAAAGCGGCGGCTGCCCGTAGGCCGGACATGTCCGGCCCTCAACCTTCCGGCAGCACCCATTTACCGTAAGGCAGCGGGCCGGGCATGCCCGGCAAAGATATTATTTAAAAAGAAGAAGGAGAACTGTCCTATGCGTATCACGGAACTGTTCACTGCGCAGTCCATCGCGCTGGATGTTGCGGCCCCGACCAGGCCGCTATCCTTGACAAGCTCGTGGAGCTGCAGGCCACCCACGGCAACATCACCGACAAGGACGCCTACAAAAAGGCCCTCTACGCCCGCGAAGCCGAAGCTTCCACCTATGTGGACAACGGCATCACGGTTCCCCACGCCCGCACGGCCTGCGTGACCCGCCCCAGCCTGGCGGCGCTGCGGCTGAGCACCCCGGTCCAGTACAACGCCGATGACGACGGCAAAACCGACCTGCTGTTTGCCATTGCCGCGCCGGAAAACGGCAGCCTGCACATTGATATGCTGGCCCGCATGATGCAGATGCTGATGAACGACGACTTTGTCGAAAGCTCCGCGCCGCCAAGACGCCCGCTGAATTTTTGGACGCCATCGACGCGCAGGAGGATGCCCAATTTGGCGAGAGGCTTCGCAACAGGAGATCCCCGGAACGGCTACCGCGTGCTGGCCGTCACCGCCTGCCAACGGCATTGCCCACACCTACATGGCCGCCGAGGCCCTGACCAAGATGGGGGACAAGCGGTCTGCCAATGGTCGAGACGAACGGCTCCGACGGAGCCAGAATGTGCTGACCCCGAGGAAATCGCCGCCTGCGACGGCATCATCATTGCGGCGGACAAGAATGTCGAGACGGCCCGCTTTGACGGCAAGCCGGTCATTTTTGCCCGCGTGGATGACGGCATCCACAAACCGGAGGAGCTTATCAAGAAATTGCCCACGGCGAAGCCCCATCTACCGCGCCGAGGCCGGGGCCAAGACCCGGCAGGCCGCGGCGGCGCAACGACGGCCACAGCCTTACCAGCCTGTACAAGCACCTGATGAACGGTGTATCGCATATGCTGCCCTTCGTTGTGGGCGGTGGCATCATGATCGCGCTGGCATTTTTGCTGGACGATTACACCATTGACCCTTCAACTTTGGCATGAACACGCCGGTGGCGGCCTTCTTCAAGACCGTGGGCAACGCGGCGTTCGGCTATATGCTGCCGATTCTGGCAGGCTTTATCGCCATGTCCATTGCGGATCGCCCGGGCCTGGCCGTCGGCTTTGCGGGCGGCGTGCTGGCCATGAACGGCACGAACTTTGCGGGCCTTGCCAGCGGTGACACCACCGGCATTTCCGGCGAGCTTCCTGGCGGCGCTGGCGGGCTTTGCGCGGGCTACATTGTGCAGTTCCTCAAGAAAATCACCGAGAAGCTGCCTGCCAGCCTGAACGGCATCCGCCCGATGCTGATTTACCCCTTGGGCGGTATCCTCGTCACTGGTTTGGTCATGTGCGGCATCAACCCGGTTATGGGTATCATCAACACGGCAATGACCGACTGGCTGAACGCCATGGGCGGCACGTCAAAGGTCCTGCTGGGCGCAATCGTTGCCGGCATGATGAGCATTGATATGGGCGGCCCTTCAACAAGGCGGCCTACGTCTTTGCACGGCGGCGCTGGCTGCCGGCAACTACGAGGTCATGGCGGCTGTTATGGTCGGCGGCATGGTGCCCCCGATTGCGATTGCCCTGTCTACGACCTTTGCCCAAAAGTGGAGCCCCGACGAGCGCCGCAACGGCATCGTGAACTACGTTATGGGCCTCTGCTTTGTCACCGAGGGCGCGATCCCGTATGCTGCCGCTGACCCGCTGCGCGTCCTGCCCAGCTGCATCATCGGCTCCGCGCTGGCCGGTTCGCTCTCCATGGTGTTCGGCTGCGCCCTGCGCGCACCCACGGCGGTATCTTCGTATTCCCGGTGGTTGATCACGCACTGCTCTACGTAGTTGCCCTGATCGTCGGTAGCGTCGTCGGCGCTGTGATCCTGAGCCTGCTCAAGAAGGAGTACGTCGAGGAATAAATAAGAAAACGGTACAAGGCCGCTCCTGTGCGATGGGGGCGGCCTTGCCGTCTGTTGGAACCATGGTATAATGACAAAACACAAAGGAGACGTTTCATGCAGGTCGTGTTTTCCCGGGTGCTGAGATAAAATTTGAGGGCGCAAATAACTTTCGTGAGCTGGGCGGCTACCGCGCGGCGGATGGGCGGCAGGTAAAATACGGTCTGCTCTACCGCGGCGGCAACCTTGATCTGCTGAAAAGCGAGGCCGACCACGCACGGCTGGCGTCGCTGGGCCTGCGGGAAATATTGGACCTGCGCAGTGCAGGGGAGAGCGCTGCGCACCCCGATCCGGCGGTCCCGGGGCGCACTACCAGCGCGTCTGCGGTATGCGCAACGTCGATGGCACCGAGATGGACTTTTCCGGTCAGGGCATCGAGCGCCTGCGGCAGGAAAAGGAGCGCAATGTGGGCCGCCCGGTGCACGATTTTGAGTGGTTCAGCGCTCTGTACCGGGAGATGCCGTTCCGCAATCCGGCCTACCACGCGCTGTTTGCCCTGTTGGAGGGCCGCCGCGTGCCGGTGCTGTTCCACTGCTCCTGCGGCAAGGACCGCACAGGTATCCGGGGCCATGCTGATCCTGCTGGCGCTGGGCGTCTCCCGCGCGGACGCTGGCCGATTACATGCTGACCAATGTCTACCGCCGCGAAATCATTGAGCGCTTCCTGGCGGATAAGCCCGCCGCCGAGCGCGATCTGCTGCTGCCCGTCGAGGCGTCCAGCGAAGCCGATGGGCGCAGGAGCCATCGACGAAATTTTGCGGCGCTACCCGAGCTACGAGGCCTACTTTGCCGATGAATTCGGCCTTGACGCCGCAAGGCTGAAAGCGCTGCGGGATTTTTATCTGGAATAACTGGAATAAAACAACCGCTCCCTTGCCGGAAAATGGCAGGGAGCGGTTGTGATTACAGGAAAATCAGCCCAGGCTGATGCCCATAGCGCGGGCGACGTTCAGCATATCGCAGTCGCCGGGCACGCCGCGGTCTTACCGGCAATGTCGGCCAGCGGGTTGGCGGTCACATGGCGGTTGACCATGGCGACGGTCACGCCGTAGTGCTCGCCACCAGCCCGGCCGCGTAGGAGCCAAACTGGGTCGCCAGCACGCGGTCGTAGGCGCTGGGGCTGCCGCCGCGCTGCATGTGGCCGGGCACGCAGATGCGGGTCGCGACACCGGTCAGCTCCTCCTCCTGCTTTGAAATGCGGGCGGTGGCGGTGGTGTAACCGGCCTCGGCACGCTTGGCGGTCCACTCGCCTTCATCTTGGCCTCGGTGGAGAAGCACCTCGGCCACGGCCAAAATCGAAGTTCTTGCCCGCCTTGGCACGGTTTTCGACTGCGGCGGCGACCTTCTTGATGTCGTAGGGCAGCTCTGGCAGCAGGATGATGTCCGCGCCGCCCGCAATGCCGGCGTAGAGCGTCAGCCAGCCGGCCTTGTTGCCCATGATCTCAATGCACATCACGCGGCTGTGGCTGCCGCCGTGGTGTGGATGCGGTCGATGACCTCGGTGGCAATGTCCACGGCAGTGTGGAAGCCGAAGGTGACGTCGGTGCCGTAGATGTCGTTGTCGATGGTCTTAGGCAGGCCGATGATGTTCAGCCCTTCCTGGCTGAGCAGGGTTCGCGGTCTTGTGGGTGCCGTTGCCGCCTAGGCAGAGCAGGCAGTCCAGCTTGGCGGCGCGGTAGTTTTCTTCATCGCGGCGACCTTGTCCACCTTGTCGTCTTCGACCACGCGCATTTTTAAAGGGGTGCGCTTGCCCAGGATGGTGCCGCCCACGGTCAGAATGCCGGAGAACTCGTCCGGGGACATCTCCGGTAGTTGCCGTTGATCAGGCCGTCGTAGCCGTTCATGATGCCGACGATCTCGACCTTATCGCCCATGCGGTGGTACAACGCTTTGGCCACACCGCGCAGGGTGGCGTTCAGGCCGGGGCAGTCGCCGCCGGAAGTAAGGATACCAACACGAATCGCCATAGTAAAACCTCCCGTTGCTTATATATTCTACTATATATAAATGTACGCTAACCCAAACCGGATGTCAAGAAAAGTTTTTACACGATGCTGCGAGCAGAATAAACTTTTGAAAAATCTCAAAAAATTCAAAAAAGGCTTGCAATTTGGAAACACCTTTGCTATAATAACATACGTCGCCGGGTGACACGGCAGACACAAAACAAAATATGGAGCTTTCCTGAGTGGCCAATGGGGACAGACTGTAAATCTGCTGCTTAATGCTTCGGTGGTTCGAATCCACCAGCTCCCACCAAAGACTGTGATAAAAAGATGTCACAGTCTTTTTCTTTAGTAGCGTCGAAATTAGCGATTTCGACAGCTAATTTTCGAGTTGCTTTTATAAAGATGTCCAGCGGTTTTCAGACTGTTGGACATTTTATTGCCTCATCTCCCGCAAAATTCTGAATTGTGGCAGGGAGGCAATTTTTGAGAAAACAGAATAAATCCTGCTGTTTTCAGAATGTTTTCAATTTCCTCGCAGCCAATTTCCTGTTGGCTGCGGGATTTTTCGTTTTTCCCGGCAGTTTTCAGTTTGTTTTCAGATTTTCCATTTTATACCTATTAATTATAATAAGGAGGTATTTCCCATGAGCATCATTATCGGCATCGACCACGGCTACTACGCCATCAAAACAGCCCACTGCTCGTTTCCCGCAGGGCTGACAAGCTACGGAGAACACGAACCCTACACCCGCCAAGGACTCTTAGAGTTTGGCGGGTGCTTTTTGTTTGTGGCTCCGGGCGGCAGCCTATCCAGCGGGACAAGACCATAAACGACAACTACTATCTGCTGACGCTGGCAGCTATCGCAAAGGAGATTCAGCAGCGCGGCTTGCCGCCCGAATGCTCGGTGCGCATTGCGGCGGGTTGCCGCTGACCAGCTTTGGGCGCGACAAACCCAAGTTCAAAGATTATCTGCTGCGAAGCAACCAGCCTGTGAACTACAAGTTCGAGGGTGTGGAGTACAGCATCACTATCGAAGAAGTTGCCATCTTCCCCAAGGCTACGCCGCCCTTATGACCGAAACCGGGCTGTTGCAGGACGAACCGTCCATGCCCTCATGGATTTGGGCGGCTGGACAGTGGACCTTATGCGCATCGACAACGCCATCCCCGCAGCCGACACCGCCCACAGCCTTGAACTCGGCATGATCCGCTGCGTGGATGATATTCGGGAGCAGGTGCGCCGGGAAACCGGGCTGTCGCTGACGGATGCCCAAATCGAAAATATGCTGGCAGGTCAGCCCTGCACGGTCAGCGATACGGTGCGCGACATTGTAAACAAACAAGGTCGCAAGTACACAGAGCATCTACTGTCAGCCACGAGCAGGACGGCGACAAGGAATGTTCGTACAGCATTGTGAATGTCAAGGATGCCTCGGATGCCCACAAGAATGGGCAGACACTTATGTTTGAAAATGCGCGGGTGCTGCCTGTTCCAAAAAGCCCGGTGATAAAGTCAGCAAAATCGGTGTAGGCATTTACAAGCAGGATCGGGGGGCGCTGACCTATCTGCCCGGCGCGGTGTATGAACTCTACACCGTGGATGACATTTTCCCGCAGACGGTACAGAACTGTTGGACGCCGGTGCAAAGCTGGCAGAAAGCAGCCCCACCAACGAAAGCGGCTTTACTTGGTTCGATGTGGACGTGCCGATTTGCAGCGAAACTTATCCGATTCCGGCAACAGCGGCAGATACCGCATTGTGGAAATCACCGCCCTGCCGGGTATCTGCTGGACAGCACCTATGGAAGTTTCTTCACCTATGAAGGTAAGCAAATCGCGTGGCAGGTCGTGGACGCTACGAACACCAACCTGCGCACCAGTGTAGACATTTCCAAGCAGGACATCACTAACGGCAAGGAACTGCCCGGTGCAAAGCTGGAAATCCGTGCTACTGACGGCAATCTGGTGGAGGGCTGGACATCCGGCAAAGTACCGCACACCGTGCGGGTCTGAACTGGAAAAGGAATACACCCTGACGGAGAAACGCGCCCCGGATGGCTACGCCGAAGCCGAAAGCATCGTGTTCAAGCTGGTGCAGGAAGGTACAGAGCAGGTCAATGAGGTATATGTAAAATCCGACGATGATTGGAAAACTCGACGATGCCACCGTCATTATGCAGGACGCGCCTGTGCTGGATATCGACAAAACAGACATTGCAGGAAATCTGCTGCCGGGCGCTACGCTGACGATCCGTGATGCGAATGATGAGGTCGTCGACACTTGATAACCGACTACAAAACGCATCGTGTTCCCATCTCGGATGATTCCCTCAAACTGTCGGACGACAGCAATGAGTACATCTACACCTGACCGAAGATGCCGCCCCGGCTGGCTTTAAAATTACAAACTCGGTGCAGTTCAAGTTGGAATTTGTGGGTGATGGGATTTCTCTGTTCGTCCGCGAAAATGCCGATGTAGAATGGGTGCGCGCCGACAAACGCCTGATTCAGATGATAGACGAGGGCCACGCCCGCGAGTACGCCCACACCAACCCCGGCACCAACACCGCAGCCGACGCCCGCTGCATCCCGCGCCTACACCTGCGCCTACGCCGTATAAGGTGCAGACCCTCCACGCAGACAGGAGATGGTTTCCCGCTGCTGGCTATTGTGGTCGTGTCTCTTGCATCTGCGACAGGTATCGTGCTGCTGACCGTTATGCGGAAAATGCGCTGAAAAAACTTCTGATAAGGAGGATGCCGATGAAAGTGCTGATCGTTGAACCCGGCAAGTACCCCGCGAAGCAGACATTGAGCACACCCTTGAAGCCGAGCAGGCGGTTGTCGGCGGCACCATCGAGGCCGTGTACCCTTGGCGGATAGCGCCTGCATCGTCTGTAATGACAACGGCATTGCAGAAAACCTGCCGCTGAACCGTATGCTGGGCGACTATGACATCATCACGGCACGTTTTTGTCTGCGGTCTGACCCGCGATGACTTTACCGACCTTACCCGCAGCAGATGAAGCGCTACGAGGAACTGTACCATGATCCGCAGCTGTTTTCCTGCTGGGCAAGACCCTGTATTGGAACACACCACGCCGGAAGAATTCCGTGTTATGGCTCCACCGCCCAAAACAAAGAATCCCCGGAGCGCTGATATGAATACTACCATCCTAGCCCGCAGCCCGCCTGCGGGCTTTCTGTCGAAATCATCCAATAAGCAAGGAGAAGAACTTATGAACGACATTTTTGAAAATACCGAAACCATGCAGGAAAACGAGCATCCCCGTTTCTACACTGCCGAATCCGTTATGCGAGGGCATCCCGACAAGCTGTGCGACCTCATTGCCGACAGCGTGCTGGACGAGTGCTTAAAACATGACCCCGCCAGCCGTGTGGCCTGTGAGGTTATGGCGACACGCAGGCACATCATTGTGGCGGAGAAATCACGACCTCGGCCAAACCCGACGTGTTCAACATCGTCCGCGACACCCTGCGCGATGTCGGCTATGACCCGAAAGATTATCAGATCGACTGCTACATCCACGACCAAAGCCCCGACATTGCGGGCGCGGTGGAACCGAATGGCTGAGGGGAGGACGAGGACACCCTCGGTGCTGGTGATCAGGGCGTTATGGTCGGCTACGCCTGCAACGAAACGCCCGAATACCTGCCGATGCCTGTGGTGGCGGCGCAGCGCCTTGTAACGCTGTTGGAAATCTCCCGCATGACCGGCGTTATCCCCGACATCGGCCCGGACGGCAAGGTGCAGGTCACGATGGAATACAACGGTGACACGCCTGTGCGCATCACCACGGTGGTCGTTTCTGTCCAGCACAAGGAGGACACCGACATCAATAAGTTGGCGGATCTGCTGGACGAGTATGTGTTCCCGCTGGCCTTTGACGGTATGCCCGCCGATGATGCGGAAATCATCCTGAACCCCAGCGGTAAGTTTGTGCAGGGCGGTCCGGATGCCGATACCGGCTTGACCGGGCGCAAGCTCATGGTGGACAGCTACGGCATTTGCACCCCACGGCGGCGGTGCGTTCAGCGGCAAGGATGCCACCAAGGTGGACCGCAGCGGCGCATACATGGCGCGGTACATTGCCAAGAACATGGTTGCAGCCCATCTTGCCGACCGCTGTCAGGTCACGCTGGCGTATGCCATCGGGGAAAAAGAGCCTGTCATGGTGGATGTGAATACCTTCGGCACCGGCATTTGCGAGGATGACTGTTTGGCTGCAGCGGTGCGCAAGGCGTATGACCTGACCCTGCGGGCATCATCAAGCAGTTGAACCTGCTGAACCCCATGTACAGCCGCACGGCGGCGGGCGGTCACTTCGGACGCGAGGATTTTCCGTGGGAAAATGTTGAACACATGAGCGACCTCGCCGCTTACATTGTGTAATTGCCGCGCGTCAGCAAAGAGCAGATCCATGCCGCCAATCAGATGACGGCTATCGAGTTTCTGCGGCGGTACCGTCCGGTTCGCTGGTAAAAGCAGTGCGCGGGGCGAGTACCAGCTTGCTGAACATGACAGTTTCAAGATCAACGGCGAATCCAGTGTGGCACTGGAAAAGCCGCGACATCGGCGGCAAGTCGGCGCTGAAATATTTGATTTATGTGGAAGGTGTGCCGTTTGTAGAGGCGGTGCAGCTGTTATGTGAGGAAAGTCCGATGTACATCCCAGTGCAGCATGAATCGGTGGAGCGCGAGCGCCCGCCGTTTAAGCTTCCACGAAAGCTCCCACCAATGACCGTGTAACGCGGTATCTGCTGGGCGCGGCATCTCGCTGCCCACGATTCGCTACTGTATTGAGAGAAAAATTCTGTACGAAAGTGCAGAATATCACAACTGTGTTTCTTGGGCAAAGACCCGCAGGGTGCGCCGAAATATGCCGCCCTGCGCGGCATTTTATGATTATGGAAACCGTTCAAGCGCGAAGCTCCCGGCAGTCAGAAACAGTACGGTTTCTGCATCCCGCCGATGCAGCCCGGCACTACCGTGGCCGTGTTTGAAGCTGCCATAGATGCGATGGCTGAGATGACGCTCTGCGGCGATGCTGCGGACAAGTACCGCCTGTCGCTGGGCGGGGTCGTCCTCCGGCAAGGAGCCTTTGGCGTTACAGGAATTTCTGCGGCAGTACCCGGAGATCACCACGATAGAACTGCGGCTGGACAACGATGCCAAAGGGCGCATGGCGAGCATCGGCATCCGGAAAATCTATGCGGACCGCTACACCGTGCATGACCTTCCGCCCGACATCGAGAATGGAGATTACGCTGATATGGCAAAAGCAACCTGATGGCAAGAACTGCCGCCCACCGCGCGGCGCCTTGCCGATAGAGAGAATCAACATGAAAGTTAGAAATCGTTCGCCCACTGCGGGCGCATAGGAGGTATCTGTTATGGCTGTGTTCCGTGTACAAAAGACGCAAAACTATACCATTATGTCAAATCATCATCTGCGCAACAAGGCTCTTTCGCTCAAGGCGAAGGGGCTTTTATCTTTGATGCTGTCTCTGCCCGAAGATTGGGATTATACCACGCGAGGGCTGGCGTCCATCTGCAAAGAGGGCGTGGACAGCGTGTGCCACCGTGCGCGAGTTAGAAGCGGCGGGATATATTATCCGCCGCCGCATCCGCGACAAGAACGGTCAGATGCGCGGTATGGAGTACACGGTTTTGAGAGCCGCAGCCCCGGAACAGGATGAGCCTAGCTGTGTTCAACCAAAACAGGCAGAGCCTAAACGGGAAAAGCCTGTACAGGAAAATTCTGCACAATTAAATACTAAAGAAATAAATAAAGAAGAAACAAATAACGTATCGAATCCTATCCGCGCGGCGGGTCAGCGGGCAGAGTACCGCGCCCTGCTGCTGAAAAATATCGAGTATCCGATTTTGGCGCAGAATAACCCGATGGATACGATGCGATTGGATGAACTAGTGGAGTTGATGCTGGATGTGGTTTGTTCCAAACGGGCGGCTATCCGCATTTCGGGTGAGGAAATGCCTGCAGAAGTAGTAAAATCTCGATTCCTAAAATTGGGCGCAGAACACATCCAGTATATTCTGGATTGTCTCAAGGACAACGCGCCCCGCATCCGAAACATCAAGCAATACTTACTGGCGGCGCTCTACAACGCGCCGCTGACGATAGAAACTACTATGCCGCACAGATCGACCACGATTTGTGCGGCGGAAACTGAGTGATGCAATTTGCAGATGAAATTTTATTCTCCGCTGACTGCGGACTTTTCCCGAATGAGCCGGATTTGGACGATGAACCCTATGACGAATTCGAGGGATACCCGCTGGACGATCATGACCTGCTGCAATATGCCGATGCTGTTGATGAGGCTGTGAAAAGGACATTGCAGATTTCAACGGCGACCTGATGCAGTATTACCACGAGGACGATTCTGTGCGCCGCAAGGTGGTAAGTGCTGTGCCGTCCGTGGAAATTTGCGGCAACAAGCTGTGCGGGTGCATGAACGTGGAATTGCGGGAACCCTTGAACGAGGGTGAGCAGGCGGCTCTCTGCGACTACATCTCCGGCCAGTACAGTGACGGCTGGGGTGAGGGCTTTGAGCAGCGGGATATTCGTGTGGATGACGGCACGTTGGCTGTTCATTTCTGGCAGGAAGATGGATTCAAGATGACGCCGTCTTTGAGAAAATCCAGAAACCGGAAAAGAACTCTCTGCGCCCCAAGATGCAGCTGATTGGGCAGGACGGCAACATCTTCGCCGTTATGGGTCGAGCCTCGCGGCTGCTGAAAAGCAGCGGTCAGCGGGAGAAAGCCAAGGAAATGTGCGACAGGGTCACCGCCAGCAAGAGCTATGCGGAGGCGCTTGGCATTATCTCCGAGTATGTGGAAACCGAACTGTCGCCCACGCCCGCGCCCAAACGTGACCGGGTGATGCCAGATGAAGAAATACGAAATCACCGACATCGCCCATCCCGACAACCCAAACCTGCATCGCATTCGGGCGGTGACGGATCTGACCGAGGATGTCCTTGCAGGAATGCTCGGCGGCTATGTGGAAAGCTGCGATAACCTCGACCAAAATGGCCGCGCGTGGATTGCGGCGGATGCCATCGCCTGTGAAAATGCAGTTGTCTGCGGCGACGCCATCCTTACAGATCACGCCGTTGCAAAGGGCTGCGCTTATGTCGGAAAGAATGCCACCATAACAGGAAATGCCACCGTGCAGGATGATGCCATCGTCTGCGGCGGGTCATTATGGGAAAAGCTGTGTCTGCGGTTATGCCGTGATTCGGCAGGATGAGCAGACCTTGTGCGCACCGACCATTGACGGCAGCGCCCGCATCTATGGCGAAATCTCCGGCAATGTTGTCTGCCGCGGCAATGCCGTTGTCCTGCCCGGTACCAAGCTCGACAACAGGACGCAGGACTGCTTTGTACTCGAAGATGACCGAGTTTCTGTGCAGACAGCCAGCCGCACACCGCCCCGAAAGAACCCCTACCTATGATTTTGAACGATAAGAAAGAAGGATGCAGCGAATACTCCCGAAACGCTCAACATTCTCAACCCCGATTTCCGGATGCCCGAACACTGCGGCGGTGACCGCTGGTCGATTTTGCACGGGGATTCCTGCAAATTATCCGCCAGTTTGAGCCGAACAGCTTCGATGCCATCATCACCGACCCACCCTATGCCAGCGGCGGCAATGAGACGACCAAGAACCGCAGCACCAGCGAAAAGTACAGCAGCATGAGCAAGGACAAAGCGCTGCCCGACTTTGACAGCGACCAGATGGATCAGCTGAGTTGGATGTTCTGGACAGCGGCATGGCTACAGGATGCCCGCCGCATTGCAAAGCCAGGCGCTCCTGTCTGCCTGTTCATCGATTGGCTGCCCGCCATGACGCGCTGGCTTTGCAGTGGGCGGGCTGGACATGGCGCGGCGTAGCCGTGTGGGATAAAGTCGCCAGCCGCCCGCAGAAAGGACGCTTTCGCCAGCAGTCCGAGTACATTGTGTGGGGTCCAACGGCAAAATGCCGCTTGAGAGAAATGTTAGGTGTCTGCCGGGCGTGTTCCGATACCCGAACCCGCAGAACCGCATCCATGTCACCGAAAGCCCTTGCAGCTAAGCCTGAACATTTTCCCCTGCGGAAGGTCACCAGATAGCCGTCCCCGGCCTCATGAAAACCGATGATTCCCGCAAGCCCTGCCATCTCGGCCACCTTGAGCAGCGTGTGGTAATCGTATTCCGCCGCACTGAGATACAAATTCATCATAACACCCGCAGTCCTTGAACATATCTGTATTATACATCGTCCGTTTTCCATTGCAAACCGATTCCGAGAAAGGACACATGTTGAAATTCTACCCGGCCTGATTTTACCTCTTACCGCTGTTTTCTTGCAAGTACCGCAGGTATTGCCCGCTATGTCGCCGACTCCTGTACGCAAGTGCAGATGTATCGGCAGCTTGCCGCGCAGACAGAAATTTCCCCGATGACACCGTGTCAACGGAATGATTTGCCGCAGTATCAGGCGCTGTACGCGCAAAACAGCGACCTCGCCGGGTGGATACAGATTGACGGAACCAACATCAACTACCCGGTCATGCAGTCAAAGCATGACCCGACTTTTACCTAAAGCACAACTTTGAAAAGCTGACTCCCCGCACGGCTGCCCGTATGTGCAGGCAAACTGCGACAAACGCCATCCGACAACATCCTTGTGTACGGACACAACATGAAGGACGGCACCATGTTCTCTGACCTGCTGCAATACAAGCGCGAATCCTTTGGGAGCAGCACAGAATTATCAATTTGATACCCTGACGGCACAGGCAGAATATACCGCAATGGCGGTATTTCGGGGCGAAGCGGAGGATCTGTTGCCTATTATCAATGTACCGATGCCGAAACACCGCAGGAGTTTGCCGCCTATGTGGACGCCTGCAAGGACGCCGCATTGTACGAAACCGGCGTGTCGGCTGCTTATGGGGACAAGCTGATTACGCTGTCCACCTGCGATGATTCCGGCAGAAACAGCAGGGTGGTTGTTGTGGCAAAGCGTATAACCGAACCGAGGTGAGAGTATGAGAACGCCAAAGAGAATAAACAAAGCTCCGCGACCGCACCCAAAAAGTACGGCGGGGACGATACCGAAAGCCGCCCTAAAAGCGGCGTGGATAAAAGCGAAAGAACAAACCCGCACCACCGCGCGGGAAAATGACACCGACCCCAACAGCAGGAACCGACAGATTTTGCGGGTTCGGCTGCGGAACAGTCGGCAGCTTTTGTGGCATCAGGGGCGAAAATTGGCAGAAACCCAAGCCCGACAGCACCGCCAAGAAAAGCTGCCGTCCGCGCCCACGCCGCCAATGAGCGCGGTGTCAGCCCGAAACAAGTCGAGTGCGGTACGCTGCCCGATGCAGACCAACGCCCGCGCCGTGGGCAGATTTGCCCCGCCAGCGGGCAAAGGAAAGCCGTCACCGCCAAGACTGCGCCGCGCGACATTTCGCGGCGTGACACAAGATCAGCGCCAACTGCGCATCGCCGCAAATGAAACTGTGCGCAGTGTGACGACCCAAGCGCGGATGCAGACCCATGCACAAAATACGGCTTGCCGCGAAAAGGCTGCGGCTGGTACAGGCAGAACGGCTGTGGCGGTGCGCTCAGTTATCCGTCATTTCTAGCCAGCTTGCACAGCCTTATAACGATTCTTGCAGCGGGCGCAGGTGCGGCGCTGGGCATTGTTATCGTCATCTGCCTTGTGGCGTTTGTGTCCGGCTCGGCCTATGGCATCTTTTGCCGCAAATGCGCCCAATGAAAATGCTGTCACAGTGCAAGCCGTAGAAACCCTGACGGCGGAATACCGCGACAGACTGGAAGAAATCTCCGATACAGTACAGCACGACCGCCAAGACATTACCGCCAACGATGATGTATACTACATCCGCTGGCAGGATGTCCTGGCGGTCTTTCTTCGTATGTGGCGGGCAGCGAACAGGGCGCGCCCGTTGCGGCACTGACGAAAATCAAGTGGACAAGCTGCGGGAAACTATGTGGGCAATGAACGCAGTGGAATACACTACCCATGCAGAAACCGCTGTTATAGAAACAACGGACAAAAACGGAAAAGCGACCACAACAGAGATAACCGAAACCGTCCTCGTAATAAGTCTTACCCACAAAACACCCGATGAGATGGCGGCAGATTATCATTTCACCACCCGCCAGAACACCTACCTGCAACTCCTACAAGACCCGCAGTACGAACAACTGTGGGCGGAATTGCTCGGCGGTTTTGCGCAGGGCGGGGAGAAGTCATGTCTCCTGATGGTACACGCGCCCCAACTGGCGCTGTGGCCGCTGCCGTTGCGGGTACCATTACCTCACAATTCGGACATCGCGTAGACCCCATCACCGGCGAAGTCAGCTCCCACCGGCACCGACATTGCGCCGAGGGTACGCCGATCCTCGCCGCCGCAGATGGCACCATCACCGTTGCCAACGGTCTGGACAGCTGGGGCGGCAGCTACTATGTCCAAATTGACCACGGCGGCGGGCTTGAAACGCTGTATGCACACTGTTCGTCCATCTGCGTCACCACCGGTCAGCAGTGCAGGCCGGGCAGGTCATTGGCTATGTCGGGCACACCGGGCGCAACAGGCAGCCATTTGCGCCAGAGGTACACATGTAAACGGAAGAGGACAGACGCAATGAGGTATTTCGGAATGTAGGACACTATAAATGGATGCCCAAGTTAAACTTGGCAAACGAGGCGGTTCAGAACTATTTCACAGAGGTTGGACTATATTGGATACGAGAATTTGGAATTGATGGATGGCGATTAGATGTGGCAGATGAAATGCCAACAAAATTCCTTGAACATTTTGCTGCTACGGTAAAAGAAAAATATCCCGATGCTCTTCTCCTCGGTGAAACATGGGGATGCAGATAGCTTGTAAGCGGAAACCGCCTGGATTGTGCGATGAATTATCTGTTCAAGGATGCCGTAACAGATTGGATCGCAAAAGATAAAATATCTGTATCCACATTTGATCAGCGCATCAATCGAATGGCATACGAATTTAACCACTACTATGAGCTGCAGAATGTGGCAACAGGTAAGTATATGTGAATGTTCTGGGCAATCACGAGGATGGTACCGTAAAAACGGTGAAACAGTTAACCTTTTAGCCGTACAAACAATCCTGATCAGCGCTGGGCGCTGGAAAATTTCGGCGGCAATGGCAATGTTCGAATTGTTTTGCAGCGGGGTGAAGGATGGTACGCGTTGAACTACTACAATACGCGAAACCGTTGAGGTAGAAAAAATCCCCAATACTTATTACCTTATGCTGCGGGATCGCAGCATTTACCTGACGGCTGTTGGCACTGCCCTAAAATGGAGTGCCTATACGGGCGAAGAAGAACAGATGTTCACCATTTTGGAACCTGGCACTGGCAGCGATGGCAGTGATAGCGGAAGTCTCTAATGTTCCTGATTCGAAGCTGGTAACCAAATTTATTCCGGCTTACGAAGGAAATTACACGAAAGACCGCAAGGCACAAAGGTGGAACTATTTCTGAAATCACGATTCACCATTGCGCAAGCATTTTGACCATTGACGCTCTGGGCTTTGCAGCAGCGCGAAGGTCGAAAAGGATCTTCCACTACGGCGTTTCGGAAACGAATATCGGACAGTATGTCCATGAAAGTGATGTGGCATGGACGAACGGCAACTGGAGGCAAACTGCCGCGCAGTAACAATTGAGACATCTAATGGTGGTGGCGCCAGAGTGGCCCTGTTTCGGATACGACGTTCCAAACGCTGGATTTACACTGGTGGCGGATATCGCGCCGCCGTAATGGCCTTGGAAAATTGGTTAAGGGTAAAATCTGACTTAACAGTATGTACGCTGCGACGGCATGCCCTGGTCCTTATCTTTCCGGAAAGCTGCAGGAACTGGTAGATAAAGCAAACACGATAAATGGTTTCTGATTTTTTGATTTTTAGGGTTTACAAAATTGGTGCAGTAATCTCTTTACTTAGTGAACGTTCACAAAGCACCTGACGAGGTGCAAGGACAAAATTCGAAGAATTGAAAAATAATGGCACACTTTTGAGCAATCTTACTATTTTCGTCCGTATCGCGGCAACAGCAGTTTTGGCTGAACCGCTATGGCAATGGCAGCATCGCATCTCACCAGAAGGCTACGCTGTATACGGCAGCAGGTTCTGCTGATCAGCAAAGTTCACAAGGTTAGCGGTGGTTGCCAGCTGCTTTCTGACCTCAACAATGCGTATGGTCTGAACATTTACGGAACCAAAGCAGGGAGTGTTTGTGACTTCTATCCGGTCTCTGGCAACTTTAACGATGCTTTGATTGACCTTTTGACCGTTGACGCAGCTAATAATCTGTACCGCATCAAGATGATCAACCACAACCTGTACCTGACTCCGGCATCCATTCGAGCGGTGCTGCTCTGACATGGGAAAATGCGTCAATGCAGACAATCAGATTTTGGCAGCTTTGCGCGTCCCAGTCCAGCGGTGGTGGCGGCAGTACGGTGGCAGCCACCATTACGATGCCCGTAAATGCAAACCAGAATTATTATTCCGAAATAGTTCTTGATTATCAATTATGGCTGTGCGGTTTGCTGTGGTGTGGACTTGGCATCGGAAGAAAAATAAGAGTTACACCATTTCCGATTTTGCGAACTACTATGATGAGGCCAATGGCTACTACTGGACTGGTCCGATAACTTCTCTTGCAGCGATGCCATTCTCTGGCAAGCCTGAATGAGGCACAAACGATTGAGAAGATTCGCTCCTATGTCAAGAATCATATTCCGGTTGCCTGTCATGCAGTTAATTCTGTGGTCGTCAGCACTGGTTCGTTGCATATAAACTGACTGGTGAAAGTGGCGCACTTGGGCAACTGCAGGCATTAAGGTCCTTGATCCGTACAATAGCAATTCTTGGTTCTACGGAGGGCCGTCGGGTCACTATTCTTGAAGCCGCGCAGACTAGCCATGTGACGCTGGCGTAGATCGTATCCGTATTCCTAACTAAAGCCTAAATACAATAGAATCCCCGCTTGTAGGTGGAACACCTAACAAGCGG
>SCPP01000111.1_pt1 | contig 24215 bp, 19 predicted proteins | sample 6106811 | NCBI WGS metagenome assembly SCPP01 (sample SAMN10720449, study PRJNA508395) | human gut metagenome | isolation source: Participant 2 stool, 15 month | host: Homo sapiens | collected 2018
ATGAATGAAGCATTGGCAAATGACGGGTTAACAGCGCGTTATACACGAGATGAATTGAACGCATTTCGTAGTGGTCAATATCCATATATGTATGCTAATGTGGATTGGCAGGAGAAACTTATCGCGATATGGATGCTACCAATATATATAATATAAGTTTCCGAGGTGGGGCAAGCAAATTCCGTTATTATGCTATGGCTAACTTGACTACTAATAAAAGGGGTTTATTGCCAATCCTTATATGAATGATGGATATTCTACACAGGACCAATACTCCAGAGCCAATTTACGTACTAATTTGGATATTGATCTGACAGAAAAACAAAATTGAAATTAAATGTATTAGGTATCCTGTCAGAAACTAGAACTCCGGGAGCGAATGGTCGGGGAGGTGCTAATTTATGGGATATGATTTATACTTTACCTTCCGCTGCTTTTCCCGCTCGTTTGGAAAATGGTACATGGGAAGTAGTGCGACTGAGCTGGGACCAAAATCCTTTAGCTGTATCTGGCGACGGCACAAAGTTCCACGAACATTACATTGTTCGCTGATATGTGACCTGACCCAGGATTTATCATCTATAACTAGGGACTAGGAGCAAGCGGTATGTTATCTTATGATAACTATGCCCAATATTGGGAAAATCATTCTAAAACTTTGTTTATGGTAGTAATTCGGTAACTGCATGGGAAAATGGTGTACCTTCAAAGTACGACTTATTATACTGATGGTAAAAGTTCGATGAGTAGTGATGCTAAATGTATTGCATTTACAGGTATTCAATTTTGCAGCAACTTTATTTTATGACAAACAGATAAATAAGGACAATAAAATTTATAGTCAATTAAAATGGGACTATGAATACCGTAATACCAAAGGGACCGATCAGACCGGTATCGTCAGAATGCCTCTTTCTATACTCATTATGGATACAAAGATAAATATTTTGCTGATTTGAGTGTAGTTGCTTCAGCGTCTAATAAATTGGCACCAGGACACCAATGGTCTATATCTCCCACTGTTGGCGGCAGTCATGTCAAAGAAAATTTTATGAAAGATCTTTCTTGGATTAATTTTATGAAACTGGGGCTTCGTTTGGTGTCATTAATACCGACCGTCTTCCGTTGGATGATGACAGTGAGGTTACTAACTATTGGGAACAAACATATGGTGGCGGTGGTTATTATCCATTTGATACAAATTATTCTGTAGGAACGCAAAGTTGGTCATTAGGTCGTTTGGCTCCTTTGAATTCTACTCATGAAAAAGCATATAAATATAATTTGGGTTTAGATGCCAGTATGTTCAATGGGTTGGACGTATCTTTTGATGCTTATTATGAAAGACGTTCAGATATTTGGGTGTCTTCAAGCGGTCATTATTCAAGTGTCTTAGGATTTACTGCTCCTTATGAGAATGGTGGTATTGTCGATAGTTGGGGAGTTGAAATTGGTGCTAATTATCGTAAAAAAATTGCTGACATTACTTTAAATATGGAAATTTTGCTTAAAAATGAGATTATCGAGCAAATGGAAGAACCGCGTATGTATGATAATCTTATAACTACAGGTAAGCCTCTGAAGCAAACTTATGGTATGGAAGTTATCGGATATTTTAAGGATCAAGCTGACATTGAGAATAGTCCTAAACAGTCATTTGGTGATGTAAAACCGGTGATATAAAATATAAAGATGTTAATGGTGACAATATTATTGATGCAAATGATAAAGTTGCTATAGGACATAGTACTACTGCTCCTGAAATTTATTATTCATTCAATTTGGGAGCAGAATGGAAAGGGTTAGGCTTTGATGCTATGTTCCAAGGGACAGGAAGATTCTGCTGTATTAAATACGAAGAGTTTATACTGGCCGTGAATAAATAATACAACGATTTCACAGGAATATTATGATAACCGGTGGACTCAGAAAATCAAGATGCTAAATATCCTCGTTTGAGTTCTCAGAGTAATGAGAACAATTATCAAACTAATACTTTGTGGTTGGCAGACCGCTCATTTTTGAAACTTCGTTCAATAGAGTTGTATTACAAGTTTCCACAAATATGGGTAAAGAAAAGCAAGATATTGAGCAATGCAAAGATTTATGTGAGAGGTGTTGATCTTTTGTGCTTTGATAAGATTAATATTGCCGATCGAAGTTTATGGAGCGACTTATCCTTTAACTCGTAGTGTAGTGGCTGGATTAACTATCGGCTTTTAATTGTTGAACTTAAATTAAAAACATGATTATGAAAATCAAAAAAATAGTGAGCGGAATAGCATGTATGGTAACTTTGGCTGCATGTAATCTGGATTATCACGAATATGCCAATTACGGAAAAGACTATATAGATGAAAGTTATGAAAATGTAATTGGTATGATTACCAATGTTTATTCCATATTAGACTATGACTTTGGCCAAACATATAAAGGTGGAATGCTGGCATCTGCTTGTGATGAAGCTGAATATGCTTATACAAACAATGATATATGTGATTTTGTAAACGGATCTTGGAGCCAGCTAATCCAATGTCTAACATCTGGTCTAGTAGCTATAAAGCAATTCAGATATGTAATCAGTATCTGGCTGAATTTCAAGGATTGACATTTGATGAGCTAAAATTGAATGATGACTATCGTGTACAAATGTTCCGTTATACCAACAGTTTCAAGGAAGCTCGTTTTTTGCGTGCATATTTTTATTTTAATTTAGTACGTGCTTATGGAGATGTTCCATATTTTACAGAAATGGTAACTACAGATCAAGTAAACAGTCTGACACGCACCCCTGCACAGGAAATTTTTAACGCCATTATAGCAGAATGTGACAAATTATCTACAGAATTACCTGCAGACTATACAAAACTTGGATTGGACGGAATTGCCCCAGCAGAGAACGGTCGTGTTACTTGTTATGCAGCTTTGGCATTAAAAGCACGTCTTTTATATGCTGCCAGTCCATTATTTAATCCGGAAAATAACAAAGATTTGTGGCGTAGAGCGGCTGAAGCTAATAAAGAGGTAATTGAAACTTGTACAGCTAATGGTTTTAAATTAAGTAAATATTCAGAATTGTGGGGACCTAACAACTGGTCAAATAATGAAATGATTTTTGTTCGTCGATATAATGGTAACATCAGCACATTGGAAGAATATAATTTTCCGATGGGAGTGCCAGGTGGAAACTCCGGTAATTGCCCAACACAAAATATGGTTGACGCCTATGAAATGAAAGCTACTGGAAAAATGTGGAATGAAACAGGAAGTGGTTATGACGCTTCTAATCCATATGCCGGACGTGATCCACGTTTCGATATGACTATTGTAAAGAATGGAGATACAAAATGGCCGTCAAAGAATGCCAATCCTATTGAAACTTTTTATGGAGGTTTAAATGCTGAACCTCTTTCAGGTGCAACCCCTACCGGATATTATTTGAAAAAATATTTGGATTCAGCCATTGATCTGAGTGCTAATAGTACAACAAAAACCAGCCGCCATTCATGGATCACTTATCGTTTAGGAGAATTTTACTTAAACTATGCAGAAGCCATATTCCAATATACGGGTTCTGCTGATAATGCTGGTGAATTCGGAATGACAGCTTGTGAAGCGGTAAATATCATACGTAATCGTACTGATGTTAAAATGCCGGAATTTCCAACAGGTTTGTCGGCAGATGCCTTTTGGAATAAATATCAGAATGAGCGCATGGTAGAATTGGCTTTTGAGGGACATCGTTTTTATGATCTGAGAAGATGGAAAGATGGTGATAAATTAAAGAGCATCATAGAAATGAAACTTACAAAAAATGAGAATGGTACTATCACTTATAAACGAAATGTTGTCAATCGTGTTTGGGATGATAAAATGTATCTTTTCCCAATTCCACAATCGGAACGTATGAAAAACCCTAATTTGTCTCAAAACGCAGGATGGTAATAGAATAAACGTACAATAATAAGAGGATGCATCAATATGTATAAAGCATCCTCTTTTACCTTTAAATTATAATTTATAGAAATGTCATGAAACAATCTAGATTTTATATCCTCTTTTTCTTTGTAGTTTGTATCGGGCTATTTTGCTCTTGTCTCAGTAATGACGATGATGCGCAATGGTCTAAATTTAATGGTGTATATGTTACGGTTGGTGGAGACAATATTCGTGGCTACAAGTTATACACGGATTTTGGTGCAATTTTAGTTCCAACAGAAGAAAGTCTTAATCGTATACCTTGGTTAAAAGAAGTGCAACGTGCCATAGTTAGTTTTAACTTATTGGATGAAAATGAAAATACAACTCAATTGGAGGACGGAAAAACTTATGATGTTATATTAAACAGTACGAATGGAATGAACCAACAGATTCCTACTTTTACAGTTCATGTTGACACTTTAAGTGAAGAGTATCAAATATTCGGTCAAGACTCTATCCAACTAAAAAATAAGAGTATTTATTCATTAGATAAAACGGCCGGAGCATTCTATATAAAAAATGGTTATATGAATATTGTTCCAACTTTTGAGTATGATTTATATAAGCCGGTTTTCTTTTTATTATACTATGATGGCGAAAAGGATATAGATACTTCTAATAATAAGTTAAATTTAAATTTGTATTTTAATAATAGTATACAAAGTAGTAATAACTCAATTTCTTCGTTTATAAGTCTTGAAATGCCTGGAGAAATTTATTATAAATTTCAAGATAAAGGTATGAATGATGACGATCTTATCGATGTATATTTGAATTCAGAAACCGTTTCCGGGCAAGAACAAATACATTGTAAAATGGCTTTGAAAGATTTTATGCTTCCTTAAAACATTGGATTCTTCATTGTGATAGTTCGTTAAAAATTAGCCAAGTCTAAGCAGCTTTGGCAGTAAAAAAATGAGTTCTTTGAAAAGTTTGTCAATAACTTGTGGGCCTAAGTTAATTTCAAATATGCAAATAAATCGTTCAAGTATATAAGCATTGTGTATAACTGACTTGCAAGAGGAATGGAATATGTTATTCCGGGTTTCTTACATATCGCTTTGACCAAGTTGATGGCAACGAGCGATGCATTGAAGTGAAAATCCAGCTTTCTGAAGTCTGTTGACTGACAGTTGGTGATTCCAGCATGTTGTTTGTTGTCTTTAAAGTAAAAATCCAATTGGAATCTGGTTCTGTTAAATTATAAAAAAAACAACGAATTACGTAATTTTTTCTTCTTTGTTATCAGCTATTTAGTTACTTTTTTATCTACAATTCTTATTGCCTAACCATCTGTTTTTGACAATTTTTCAATGATCTCTTATATGTTTATTGAGCTAGTTTCAGTCTGCTCTATGTTTAACTTTTAACATCCCGGTGAAAATTTACCGAAGTAGTGCTTTTATAAAATAGCCTTTTTATATTTTCTTTGTTTAATCTAATAGTTAATAATATAATCGGAAAAAATAAGACTTTGTTTGCTTATTTTTAATAAAACTGTTGACTATTTTTTTCTAATTTGCTTGAAAGAACAATGCCAACATTGATATTATTTTGAATTCAATACGCTTTAACAAATCGGATTGTAACCTTATATTTTATAATTAAAATTTTGTAGTATGAAATCATTTGTAAGGAAATTGTGCGCCGGATTGGTGTGTGCATGTGGAATGTCTGTTTCTGTTTATGCAACAGATTATTATGTGGCAACTGATGGAAATGACATGAATGTAGGTAGCATTGAAAAACCTTTTGCAACCTTGTCTAAAGCTCTAAAGTTGGTTCAACCTGGTGATAATATATATCTGCGTGGAGGAGAATATAATGTTACTGAAGATTGGATAATGGATAAAAGTGGAAATAAAACTTATGCTAAAGTGTTTGATATTAAACAAAAGGGCAATCCATCAAGTCCAATTTGTGTTATTGGCTATAAGAATGAGCGTCCGGTACTTAATATGGAGCAAATCAAACTTACAGATCGTCGTGTTGCCGTATTCTATATTGCTGGTAGCTATTGGAGATTCAAGAATTTTGAAGTTGTAGGCACTCAAGTAGCAATTAAAGGTCATACTCAGTCTGAAGTTTTTCGTATTGAGGGAGGAAATAATAATATATTGGAAAATATAGATGTACATGATGGTATGGCAATTGGCTTTTATTTGGTAAAAGGTATGAATAATTTAGTTTTGAATTGTGACGCTCATGATAATTATGATGGATATTCTGAAGGTGATTCTGGAAATGTAGATGGATTTGGAGGGCATGCAAATAAGGAAACTAGTACTGGAAATATATTTAGAGGTTGTCGGGCTTGGAACAATGGAGATGATGGTTTTGATTTGATTAATTGTTATGCTTCATATATTATAGAGTATTGTTGGTCATTTCGTAATGGGTATAAGCCCCATTCTATAGAATCTTCTGGTGGAAATGGAGCTGGTTTTAAATCTGGTGGATATGGTATGGGAGACATAAAAAAGGTTCCAAATCCGATACCGCAACATACAGTGCGTTATTGTTTAGCATATTATAATCGTCAGCAAGGATTCTATTCTAATCATCATCTTGGAGGATTGATTTTCGAAAACAATACGGCTTATAAAAATCCAAGTAATTATAATATGTTGAATCGAAAATCGTCAAATGAGGCTGTTGATGTACCTGGATATGGACATATTATTAAAAATAACTTATCATTAAGTCCTCGTAATTCGGGAGGTTTTCCACAACATTTAATTAATGTAGATAATACCCTTTCTGAAATTAAAAACAATTCATTTGCACCAAATGATTTGAATTTATCAGAGTCTGATTTTGAAAGTTTGAATGAACAAGAATTAATGGGATCTCGTAAATCTGACGGAAGTCTTCCTGATATAAATTTTTTACGCTTGACAAATCATGCAAATTTTCGTTTTTCTGGTATGGGCTGCTTTATAAATGAAGAGGCTGTTGATTATAGTTGGATACAAGAACCTGCTATTGTATTGGAAAACGGAGTGGCTCGTATTGTTGGTGAAGACTCTAAATCTTTTAATAAATTTTACGTTAATGGAGAAGAAGTAAGTATAGAGAATGGAATTGTGGATTTGACTTCAATGAGTGGTGAATTAAATTTGAAAGCAATAAGTGAAAATGGAGCGGTTACAACTCTTATTATTAATAAATGATAAATATTCATGCTATGAGAAACTTTTTTAACAATCTGTTTTTCTATCTTTTATTTTTAGGAATAGGTACTAATGTGTTAACCTCTTGCAAGGAAGAGGTGGAGAGTATATCTGAGTTATCTCTTGAACAAACTAAAATTCAGATAAAAGAAGGAGAGACAGTTACTGTGAAAATAATTGGTGGAAGTGGAAATTATCAGATTTCTTTATCAGATGAGAAATTAGCTGTTGCACAGATAGAAAATAATGAGATAAATATCCGTGCATTATTGACAGGTTGTGTAACTTTAACTGTTACTGATGAGAACGGTCAAACAGCACTTCTTAATATTATTATTATCTCTAAAATACTGGATTCAGATAAACCAAGGTTTGTTTGGACAAATAGTATTGCTCTAGATGAACCTAACGGTTGGGGATTGACAGTTTTTGGGAATAAGGTTGCTGTTACTTCTTGTGTGGAACAGATTCAATATGTATTAGAATGGGAGGGAGATTCTACAATGGGAAAGAAGTTAAATGCTTTTTTAACTACTTTAAAAAAAGGGGAAGCTCCTGTTAAAATAAAATTAACTGGACTTGAAATATTAGATATTAGGGAACAATGTTACTTTATTACTTTTTCTGTTGATAATAAGATTGGTGAACTTGTTTTTATAAAATAGTCATTAATTCTTTTAGGTTATTTTTATTAATGATTAATTTGCTTCAATTTGACGTGACGCTAATGTTGACAATACTTTGGTAAAAAATTGCTGAAGTATTGTCATTGAATTTGCGTAAGTTTTACCAATGAAAACAGTAGGGGCTTAGTTAATCAAGAAAAATATGATGCAAAACTTGGGAAATGAAATACTGATATATGGATTTTTCAATTGAAAACAATTTGAGCAATCCATATATTAGTATTTTTTTTAAGTCACATCTTTTATAAAGTTAATAGTTTCTAGGTTGAAGTTCTTAGACATCATTCATCTAATAAAGACCATTATTGGGATTATGCAGGAATGTGCAGGTTTTATTATTATTAAAGATACCCAAAGTACATATTGGGAATATGCCAAGATGTTCAGTCAATAACATGGTAATACGGAAAATCTTCTTCTTTTTTATAGATTTATACACTCCTTAAATTCCCAATAAGCATCAAGCATCTGTTGACTAAGCATACAAATCTAATAATTGAGTCTTAGTTCTCAATCATGTCAGATCATTGTTTGGACTAAAATTCTCCCTATTTTTATAAAGGGTATTCTACTTTAAAAGAAGAACTATAGTAAAGATCCATCATAAAGTTTTTAGTTTTTTATTTCTGCTTTCATTTTGTATATTCATACTTGAAAAATAAAAATACTTTTAAGAATCGTATCCTATCTTTCCTATGCTTAAAAAGTTATTTAAAAGAATTCGATGTAATGTCAAATTATCGTCAATCATCTGTTATAGATGATTTTAAAATCCATAGCAAGTTTTTATCAAAAAAGTAGTATGTGTTGTTTATTTTGAATGATATTGACTTAGATAAGTCACGGTATTGAATACAATAAAAAGGAAATAAAATATGCCATTAATAATAATAGTATGGGAATGCTAATTCTTATATACTTGATTAATAAGAATATAGATTGAGAAGATGTTTGATTAAAAGAAAACATAAATCTAATTTTTATTCAAAGCATGAGTCTTTAATAAAACATAACTAACTGTTTATCAATATAATAACTTTATTTTAAAAACTGCTTTCTAACTTTTGTTTAACTTAATAATTAAAGTATGAAAGACAGAAAGAATTCAAGTCTGTTACGTCGTTTGGAGAAGTTCCAGCGGCTGTTCTTCGTTGCTTTGTTATCCGTATTGGCTGTAGGGGCCTTTGCACAGAGCAAAACCGTTTCGGGTACTGTCCTTGACAAAACAGGTGAGTCTGTAATCGGTGCCAGTGTGGTGGTGAAAGGTACTACTAATGGTACAATTACCGACTTTGATGGTAAGTTCACACTTCAGAATGTTCCTGATAATGGAACGATCCAAGTAAGTTTTGTGGGGTACAAGACCGTAGATATCCAAGTGAAAGGACAATCTACCGTTAAAATAATCTTGGAGGAGGATACCGAAACACTGGATGAAGTGGTAGTGGTTGGTTATGGTGTTCAGAAAAAAAGTGATGTGACTGGTGCTATGGCACGTGTGGGTGAAAAAGAACTGAAATCCATGCCTGTCAAAAATGCCCTCGAAGGTATGCAGGGAAAAACTGCCGGTGTGGATATTACTTCCAGCCAGCGTCCTGGTGAAGTAGGCGATATCAATATCCGTGGTGTACGCTCTATCAAAGCAGAACAAAGTCCGCTTTATGTAGTTGATGGTATGGTTATCCAAAATGGCGGTATTGAAAATATTAACCCTTCAGACATTGAGTCTATTGACATTTTAAAAGATGCTTCCGCTACCGCCATTTATGGTTCACGTGGTGCAAATGGGGTTATCTTGGTTACAACTAAAAAAGGTAAGGAAGGAAGAGTTACTCTAAACTATTCCGGATCTGTTACATTTGAAACGTTACACGATGTAACTGACATGATGTCGGCCAGCGAATGGTTGGATTATGCCCGTCTAGCAAAATACAACATGGGAGCATACGGTAACAGAGACGCTGCTTTTGCTCCAAGTTATGAGGCAGACCGTTTGGCTTTCGGTGGTGTAGCTGCTTCTTGGGCAAACATAGACCAAGCATGGTCAAACGGAAACTATGACCCATCGAAAGTAGGCTCATACAACTGGACTGACCATGGCAAACAAACCGGCATCACACACGAACATACATTGAGCGCATCAGGTGGTTCTGACAAATTCCAAGGTTACGCCTCATTCGGTTACCTGAATCAAAAAGGAACTCAGCCTGGACAAGCCTACGAACGCTATACACTAAAAGTGTCATTTGACGCTAATCCCGTAGAATTCTTTAAAATGGGAGCCTCTGTCAACGGTTCATATGCCGACCAGGATTATGGTTATAATTTCTCCAAATCAGTCACCGGTGCCGGAGACTTTTATGGAGCATTGCGCAGCATGCTCCCTTGGACAGTACCTTACGATGCCAACGGTGATTATATTCGCCTTCCAAATGGTGATATCAACATCATCAATCCCATTCGTGAATTGGATTACAATACTAACCAGCGTCGTACGTTCCGTGCCAATGCCAGCATGTATTCTCAGATAGATTTTGGCAAAATATGGGAACCGTTGGAAGGCTTGAGCTATCGCATCCAATTTGGTCCTGAATTCCAATTTTACACATTAGGTATTGCCAATGCAGCCGAAGGTATCAATGGTGACGGTAATAACAAAGCCCAGTACAAAAATGAACAAAAGCGTTCTTGGACATTGGATAACTTGATTTACTATAACAAGACAATCAAAGACCATAGCCTTGGTTTGACATTGATGCAGTCGGCTTCCAAATATCATTATGAAATGGGAGATATGACTGCTACCAACGTAGCTTCTTCTAAAGAATTATGGTACAATCTGCATTCGGCCGGAAGCTTGAGTGGTTTTGGTACCGGTTTAACTGAAAGCCAAATGACTTCTTACATGGCTCGTATGAACTATGGTTTCAAAGATCGCTATTTGCTGACTGCATCTGTTCGCTGGGACGGTAGTTCCGTACTAGCTCCCGGACACAAATGGGCAACATTCCCTTCTGCCGCTTTGGCATGGCGCATTGACCAAGAAGATTTTATGAAAGATATTAATTGGATTAGCCAATTAAAGCTTCGTTTGGGATTCGGTGTTACTGGTAATGCGGCTATTGACCCTTATTCTACTAAAGGAGCTATTCAGTCACTCTATTATCAATGGGGAAGTGAAAGCCCATCTATCGGCTATCTTCCGTCTGATGTTTCTGCAAAGAATCCTAGTAAAATGGCCAATAACGAACTGACCTGGGAAAAGACGACTCAATATAATGTCGGTATTGATTATGGCTTCTTAAACAATCGTATCAGCGGTAGCGTTGATGTGTACAAGACCAAAACCAAGGACTTGTTACTAGATATGACCATTCCTTCACTGACTGGATATGTTTCCACACTAGCTAATGTTGGAAAAACATCGGGTTGGGGTATTGATTTACAACTGAATGCTATTCCTGTGCAAACCAATGATTTTACCTGGAATACCACACTGACTTGGTCTATGGACCGCAGCCAAATTGATGCCTTGGCAAACGGAAACACAGAAGATGTAAACAACCGTTGGTTCGTAGGCGAAGAAATCGGAGTCTATTATGACTATGTATATGACGGTATCTGGAAGACCTCAGAAGCTGAGCAGGCAGCCAAATATGGTCGCAAGCCAGGACAAATCAAAGTGAAAGACTTAAACAATGACGGTTCTATCGACGCAACTAATGACCGTCAAATTGTTGGTAAAGAACGTCCTCGTTGGACAGGAGGATGGAATAACACTTTCAGCTATAAGAATTTGGAACTATCTTGCTTTATCATCACCCGTATGGGATTCGATGTGCCACAAGGTGCCGCTACATTGGATGGGCGCTACATGCAACGTAAGTTAGACTATTGGGTAGCCGGAAGCAACGAAGACGCAGTATACTATTCTCCAGGATCAAACGGCGAGGCAGCTGATACCTATAATTCTTCAATGAATTATCAGGACGGTTCTTACATCAAGGTACGTAATATTTCATTAGGTTACAATTTCACAAGCAAACAACTGAAAAATACAGGTTTGAGTAATTTAAAAGTATATGTACAGGCCATGAATCCTTTCTCTATTTATAAAGCATGCGACTGGTTAGACACAGATTTGCTGAACTATGATAACAATACTAAAACTTTCGGTTCAGCAACGACACTGAAAAGTTTCGTCGTTGGCTTAAATGTTGGATTTTAATATATAACGGATAAAAACAAATTATCGATATGAAATTGAATCACATATTATTTTCTGCTGCCGCATATATGGCGTTAGGAAGTGCAGCATTGACTTCTTGCAGTGAGTCTTTTTTAGACGAGAACCAAATTAATGCATACGATACCGATTATTTCAAGACACAAGAAGGTATTGATGATTTGGTAAATGGCGCCTATCTAATGCTGAAAACCAAATTTAACTATCAATGGGGATACTTGGTTTATTGCGAAGGAACGGATGAGTTTACAGATGGCAACAATACAGCTGCACACTATAACCACTACGGACAATCACTAAATTCAGGTGAAACCACCGGAATCAAGCCCATTTGGGACAACTTGTATGGTACTATCGAACCGGCCAACTTGATTATAGCAAATGTACCGGCATTTTATAATCCACAGTCTCCTACTTATAATGCCCGTTTGGGAGAAGGATATTTCTTAAGAGGATATGGTTACTTTGAACTGGTGAAACAGTTTGGTGGAATTCCTCTGAAATTAACTCCTTCGACAGGAGTGGAAACCTATTTCACCCGCAATAGTGAAGAAGAAGTATATGCACAAATCATTGCCGACTTGGAGGAAGCCTACAAGTTATTGCCCGAAAAGCCGGAGCAAACTGGACGCATCACGAAGTCAGCAGCCGCCCACTTCCTAGCCAAGGCGCATTTATTCCGTGCTTCTGAACTGTATTCTAGCTGGAATACACAATACGTAGCCGCTGACCTAGATGCGGTAATTAAGTACGGACAGGAAGTGGTAAGTGCACACCCCTTATGCAATGACTTTGTAGAATTATGGGATTACACAGCACCTAACGGTGCTAACGAAACAGTATCGGAAGTAGTATTGGCAGCACAGTTCTCTAACGATGAATCCACCTGGGGACGATATGGTAACCAAATGCACTTATGCTTTCCTTCAGTTTATCAAGATATGAATGGAACGAACCGTGATATTTCCGGTGGCCGTGAATTCTGCTATGTAAGTGCGACCCAATATACCATGGATGTATTTGACCGTGTAAACGATTCACGTTTCTGGAAATCATTCATCACCACTTATGGATGTAATAATACCAAAGGTGCACCCGATTGGACTGAAGCTGATATCAGAAGCGGCAAAGCTCCTGTTGGTGTAAGTGCAGGAGACAAGCGTTTTACAGGAGGTGAACTGGGCATCAAGTATATTGTCAACAATCCGGGAGATACTCGCTACGAAGACTATGAATTTGGTGACAAAAATGTAAAAGTGACCAAGAACAATGTCATTGAGGCTCCTCACACGTTTGTCCGTTACTTCAAGGGAGAAACTCACAACTGGAATACTGACATTTCCAATCTGACTGGCAACTGGTATCAGGTGATTCCCCATAAGCGTTCAGTCGCTTTGTCTAAATATCGTGACGGATCACGTAATTCGATCGCTTCACAGTTTGGTACGCGTGATGCCATTATAGCCCGTTCCGCTGAAGATGTGTTAATGATAGCCGAAGCCTATATCCGTAAAGGTGAATCCTCTTATCCACAGGCCATTGAATGGATAAACAAACTCCGTACCCGTGCCGGGTATGCTGAAGGTGAAGACCGAAGTAAACACGTAGATGGCGGACAGTCTTACAAGAACAATTCATATTGTACAGGAAAAGGTGGAGGTTACTCGGCTGAAGGAGCTGTTTATTGGGAAATCAACACCTATTATGAGTCTAATAATATGGAAGGTCAGGAAACTACAGCTTCCACCAAATCAGTTATGACCTTGAACAGTGTGGAAGACGTGTACAATTCACAAGTAGACATCCCGATCTATGAAAAATTGGGTTGTGCTTCCAATGCAGAAAAGATGATGTGTTTTTTACTGAACGAACGTACCCGTGAACTTTGCGGTGAAATGTTACGTTGGGAAGATTTAGCCCGTACAAAGAGCCTGAATGACCGTTGGCATGCGTTTAACGATGGAGTAAGTCGTGGCTTGGGTGAATTCAATCCTCAGGTTCATTATTATCGTCCACTACCACAATCATTCTTGGACGGAATTACCAATGAAAACGGTGGAACATTAACTAATGAAGAAAAAAGTGCCATGCAGAATCCGGGATATTAAACCGTAATATATCACTGATAATATATGGACCTCTTCATCTATATGCTTTAGATTTAGAGGTCCATTATTGTTTTTCAGATAAGGATTATGCGCTTTTATGCCTATACCTTTAAAAATTAGTAACCTTTCGTTAGAAGTTCTCGTATAATATCATCTAAAATATAAACATAACTCGTCAAATAAAATCCAAAACTGGAATTGTACAGAAATTGGCAATTCTCCCTATTATAAAAGATATCCAAAGCACGCACCGGAGATATGTCAAGACATTCGGCTAATAACATAACAATGCGAGAAATCTTATTCCATAATAAAAGATCTTTCATCTCCTCCTTATTTTTATTATAGATTTATACACTCATCATATCCATGGCTGCTGGCCATTCCTGCTTTCCACGATGAAATCAAGCCATGATTTATCATATGAATTAAAAGAAAGCATACAATAACCAAAGTTCAAGGTAGCATCCCTATCAAAAGAATAGATATTCAGACAAAGAGAACTTTGATTCTTTTGCAGTTAACAAATAATATTCACCCATTCTTGAGTCTAATCTATCAATTGTATCATGTACTTTACACAAATGGCTTCACTATAGATGGAATCGATATCCGTGCATTGGAATATATACCCAGTTCCGATGGCATAGATATTGATTCGTCCAATGATATACTGATTACTTCCACCCGCATTGAGGCACATGATGATTGCATCTCCATCAAATCCGGACGAGACGAGGACGGACGCAGAGTAGGACGTCCCAGTGAAAACATTCTGATAGAAAACTGTCATTTTGCATACGGTCATGGTGGAGTGGCTATGGGCAGTGAAATATCAGGCGGCATACGCAATGTGACCATACGTTCCTGCCTGATGGATAACGAAAACTGGAGCCCCTTACGTTTTAAAAGTCAGCCCAGCCGCGGCGGAACTGTGGAAAATATCACTTTTGAAGATATTACCATCAAAGGAGCGCGCAGTATCTTTGATATCAATATGGAATGGCGTATGGTTCCTCCGCTTTCACCTGCACATTATCCGCTGACCAGTTTGCGCAATATCCATTTCAAGAATATAAATGGAGAAGCACAATCAGCAGGAACCATGTATGGTTTTAAAGAGGCTCCATTCGGAAATGATACATTCTTTTTTGAGAATTGCCATATCAAAGCTCAAAAAGGATTAAGCATCTCAAATGTGGCCAATGTTAATTTTAAAGGTTTGGAACTAGAGATAAAGAAGGAGAAAAGATTTATGAACGGTCTGCAAATAAAGACAAATAACCCAATAAGAACACTGATAAATAAAAAATACACTCGAAATGCGTACACATGCATAATATTCAAGGAAGATGTACACATTTCCATTGTAGGAAATCCCAGACCATCCTATTTTGCGACCATTAAAACACTAAAACAACATGATGAAGAAAAAATTAATACTATCATTCTTTTTTGTTGCATTAGGTTTTGGAGTTGTAAAAGCACAAGACTTGCCGGACAAAAAAGAAACGTTGAAGACTGTTACAAAAGTCAATGATTACTTCATGAAGAAGTATGCCGATTATCGTACTCCTTCTTTTGTAAAAAATGTAACCCGTCCCAGTAATATCTGGACACGCGGAGTATATTATGAAGGATTAATGGCTCTTTACTCCGTCTATCCACGCGATGACTATTATAAATACGCTGTCGATTGGTCAAATTACCACGAATGGGGATTCCGCAACGGTACCACCACTCGCAATGCTGATGATTACTGTGCCAGCCAGACTTACATTGATTTATATAACATTTGTCCTGATCCGGAAAGAATCCGTAAGGTCAAAGCCAATATAGATATGCTGGTCAACACTCCTCAAGTAAATGATTGGTGGTGGATTGACGCCATCCAAATGGGAATGCCTGTATTTGCCAAACTGGGAAAATTGACCGGAGAACAAAAATATTTCGACAAAATGTGGGATATGTATGAATATACCCGTAACAAACATGGTGAGAATGGCATGTACAACCAAAAAGAAGGTTTGTGGTGGAGAGACCAAGACTTTGATCCCCCTTACAAAGAACCTAACGGTAAGAATTGCTATTGGAGTCGTGGTAATGGATGGGTATATGCAGCACTGGTACGTGTATTGGATGAAATTCCTACTGATGAAAAACATCGCGCCGACTATATCAATGACTTCCTGACCATGAGTAAAGCTATCAAAAATTGCCAACGTACTGATGGTTTTTGGAATGTAAGTATGCATGACGAATCAAACTTCGGAGGTAAAGAAACCAGTGGCACCGCTTTATTTGTATATGGCATGGCATGGGGTACGTAACGGACTGTTGGACAGAAAAGAATACCTGCCAGTCTTGTTGAAAGCATGGAATGCTATGGTGAAGGATGCCGTTCACCCTAACGGCTTCCTAGGACTTGTACAAGGAACCGGAAAAGAACCGAAAGACAGTCAACCTGTCACATACGATAAAGTACCCGATTTTGAAGATTTTGAGTAGGGTGTTTCCTGCTCGCCGGAAGTGAGGTTTACAAATTAAATTAATAATATGATTGGTTAGTGAATCGATTTTTCATAGACTATGATTTAAAGGTTAGATTTAGGTTAAGTAAAAAGGAGCGACTGTGAAGCCGCTCCTTTTTGTTCTATCAATCATACGTTTTCAATCAGTAATAGAAAATACCAATACTCCTGCTGTAGGAATTACCGGCTCTCCTATCAGCACTTTGGCTCCCGAAGGAAGTACGAACTTATAAGGTTTATCTGTATAATTCAGTACAATCCCCATACCATTGCGGTACTCTAAAGTAACACCGTATGGTAAATCCATCACAGGAATATTCAATTGCGCATATAGTTTCTTCAAAATATCTTTCTCCAATAATCCGTCCGTACTATCCACTCCCACGTAAGTAACAGTACCTTTTCCCAACTTACGAGTAGTGACTGCCGGTTTTCCTTCATAAAATTCCTGTGTATAAGTAGCCCATACTTGTGAATCCTTACCCGGTTTCAATATCTCCTCCCCAAGTATTCCACGTATATTCTTTTCCATCCATCCGTAATTTGCCCGGTTCTTCAGGAAGTAATAAATCATAAAACTCCATTTCATTACCGGTCAGTTCATTTATCATGGAACCGAAAGGAGCTTCGGGTAAACGTCCATGGCGGTCTTTTGGGCTGTACGGCAAGTTAAGACCAAATTACCACCCTTCTTTACATAATCAGTCCATCTGTCTACCAATGCCTTGTCAGCCAATTGATAAGCCGGAGCTATGATCACAGGATAAGAGGAGAACTCCTTGCTTTCATTGATAAAATCTACGGGCGCGCCAAAAGATTTCAACGTGCGATAATATTTCTCAATATGCCCTAATGTATTCCATGTACGATTTTGCTTCTGGCGCTCAATGCTCCATGAATTTTCATGATTAAAAAGAATGGCAGTACGACGCGCCAAATAATCGGCCGGTTTCACCTCACGAGCAGCAACCTGTCCCCGCAGCTGTCTGATTTCTTTCATGAACTGCTCATATTCACGTCCACCGGGAGTCACCGTTGTTCCGTCTGTACCTACAATGCCGTAGTGATATTGTTCCGTGCCATACAGAGGCTGGCGATAACGATAAGTACAGATAAAGTCGCCTCCACCGGCAAATACGCTCCACATCCATAAACGGACAGCTCCGGGCAGCGGTTGAGGATTGATACTCCCCCAATTCACCTGCCCTGGCTGAAGTTCCATTACTCCATAAGTACCTTGTATGGGTCTGAAAAAGTCATTGGCAAAAGCAATACGCAACGGATTTCCCACTCGATATCCGCGACGGCCGATCCCTTCATTGTCTCCATACACCATATAGCGAGTATAACTTTGAAAATCAAGTGCAGGGCTGCCACCTATATGTCCTTCCTCATAATTAGGAATATAGTTAGTAGTCACCCATTGGTTCTTTGCATATTTTTTTAATCAACAAACATTGTTCATTCAAAAAGTCGTTTGTCTGACTGGCAGCAAAACGGCGGTAATCCAAAATCTGATGATGATTCATAAACATCTGGGCAGTTTTAGGAAGAGTTATTTCATCAAAAGAAGAATAAACCTCACTCCAAAAAGCCGTTCCCCAGGCATCATTCAATGCTTTAATGTCATGATGATATTTTTCACGTAAAAAATCCCGGAAAGCCAGTTCGGCTTTCGGATTATAATCAAATTGTACGGCCGGCTCATTATCGAGCTGCCAGCCGATTATTCTGGAATCATTTCCATAATGCTGAGCTAACTTCTCTATCATTTTATAAGCCAGTTCTCTATAAACGGGAGAAGCAAAAGAAGCATGTTGACGTGCTCCGTGATCAAGCACGGTACCATTTTCATTTTTAATCAAAATTTCAGGGTATTTACGGCTCAGCCATACCGGTGGAGTTGCCGTAGAAGTACACATAATGACTTTCAAATCATATTTGGCAGCCAAAGCCACCGCTTTATCCAACCAGGCAAAATCATATTTTCCCTCTTCCGGTTCCAATTGCGCCCAAGCAAATTCCGCGAAATGGGTGAATTCAAAACCCAAATCGTGCATCTGTTTAAAATCTCTCTCCCATTGACTCTCATCCCAATGCTCAGGATAATAATAAGCACCGGTCAAGGTCAAATCCTTGTCTTTAAACCAAGGCTGTTGTGCAAAAAGTCCTCCGGCCAAAGAACAAGCCAAAAGAACGGTCACAAATCGTTTTTTCATGATAAAATAGTAATTTAATAGATTTTCCATTCCCATAATCCGGCTGCACCTTTATCTATGTGCAAACGCAAATAACGTACTTTATCTCCCACCGTCACCACATGAGGTGAACATGCCTTCACCTCTTTTACTCCGGCACAAGGTTGCCAATTAGTACCATCATTGGATTTTTCGAGATGCCAGGCATGGCCTTCAGCAGGGTGTACAAAGGCAAATTGACACTCCGTTACCTGCATGGCTTCACCCAAATCCACCATCAGCCAAGGATGATCATCATTTGTTTCTGCCATCCAGCGTGTTCCATTAGACCGGTCGCCTGCATTTCCAGGGTGATATATATGTGTGCGTTCCACCTTGACAAGCGAAGTTTTATCAGCCAAAGGACGATTAGGCTGAGTTTCTATTTCAACCTTAGAAGTACGGGAGAACGTACGCTGGATGCACTTAAAGAAGCTTTCAGCGCCTTATTTTCGCGCTGTTCCTGGCTGACAGCCAAGTAACCAACTCCCTTTTCATCAGGAACAAGTGTCTTTATAGTGCCATCCTCATTAAATTCCATCCGATTGGCATATACTTGGCGGGTAGTTCCTCCGTCACCGTACTCCAGATATACGAAAATATAATCGTCTGTTTCTTCATTATAAAATACATTCCCATGTCCCGGCCCCCAAACATTATCGGCAATGGATGAAAAAAGAAAAATATCATTGCCTTCGGGCTTTCAAAGCCCGACAAAGGACTGCCGGCTCATCATGTAAGCATTTACATAATTCTGATTCCTCTCAAAGTATAGATGTAATAATAAATACCTTTACGTTTAAACATAACCGGCCCTTCCGAATACCCTTGACGAGCCGTACTCATCACAACAGTATCACCGGTTAAATGCTGCCAATCGTCAGTCATACGGGCAACCGGCGGCGCCAGAATAAATAAGCAGTTCCATCATCATCCACAAAAGGTTCCCCATCTATATCCGGAGCAATACAAGATTGATCAAACCCATCCAAAGAATGAGAAGACATAGAATTACGTCCGGCAAAAAGGAAAGGACCTTCGGGACGGTCGGACTTCAGCACATAGGTACGTGCATTCTCATCCGGTTTTACAAAAGTGGTATAAAGATAATATTCACCATTCTTCTCCACTACTCTGCCGGGTGCCCAATAACGAAAATATCCCGTCTTTTTCTCTCCTTTGGCATTGACATATTCATGTCCTTTATGCCAATCGAATCCCACAATATGTGATCCGTCAAAACTCCAGTTTACAAAATCTTTAGATTTCCATACCACAGGAGTCCCTGCTTGTGACAATCCTTTATCAATATCAGTAGTACCATAAAGATAATAAGTATCACCAAATTTGGATAAAGAAGGATCAGCGATATTATCCGGAATAAGAGGATTGAAGTGATGGATACGAAGCAATTTATCAAGTACAGCCTTCTACGGTAAAAGCAGTTCCGTGACGGGTTCCCCGAGGAAAAGATACACGGTCGGACACATCTTCCCATGTCTTTCCATGATCACGACTGCAAACAGCTCCATATTGATGATTACGGTATTTATCAAAATAGACATAAAGAGCATCATCTACAAAAAGTGGCGCAGGTCCCTCACACCAATAATTTCCTGTAATGGAAGGAGAAACGGTAGTAGGAAATCCATCCTCTATCCGTGTTGTCCGTGTTATTCTCAAATTCTTCTCTGCCGGCAACGAGTTTTCATTCTTCACCACCATAATCAAGTCTTTCATCACCGGATCGCGTACAATAGCTGCATCAATCACACTGAAATCGGGATTAAAGAACAGTTTGGTTTCAGAAAATGTATTAAAATCCTTCGTCGTAACATAGTAAATACGATGGTTCAGCCCTTTCTCACTCTCAATGACCGGCACTTCCTTGTGACGTCCGGGAATGGTCGTTGCCCAAAAAATATAATAAGTTTGCGAAGGTTCATCATAAAACAATTCAGGTGCCCAGCAATTATGTGCAGCAGGCTCATGCATCATTACCGGAATAGAACGCTGCACTCCAATGGATTAAATCGGGAGAAGAGGCGTAACCTATAATCCGGTCTGTCCAACTGGAAGTCCACACCATGTGAAAGGTTCCGTCCGGCGCTTGACAAATACTAGGGTCACGCATCAGACGATCCTTCCCGACCGTAGGTATCAAGAAAGATTTTCCATGATTCAGAGGAGTCCATGTCAGCCCATCCAAACTATAAGCCAAATGAAGACCGTCCCGACTGTCATTAATGAAATAAGAGAACAAATAAGCCGTATCACCGGCAAATAATCCGGCAACCGTTCCTAACAAGCAGAACAAACTGAATAATCGTTTTTTCATGTATACAATGATTTAATTGTGAGTATACAAAGATAAAAAGAGATTTGGACTTTTTTCTGCACATACAAGGCATATCCATGTAAAATCGTACAAATATATCGCACATTACCCCTATTTTATACGAATTTCCATCTATATGTACTTCTTTCTATTTACATGCAGATGAAAAGACCTTAATTTAGCAACATCAAATTCAAAGTAAAAAGATACTATGAAATTCCCATGAGATAAAAAATCACGCCCAAGAGAATGTAAATAGTCAAGCTGAAGTTACCTTTGTATAGTGTAACCCTAAAATGTATCAGTTATGGCAGAAGTGACATTCCCTCAGTTGATACAGCGCGCTTGCGGTATCGACGTCCACCTGAAGGTTGTAGTGGCGACAATTGACGGAGCAGGCATCCAACGCGAGACCCGCTCATTCAAAACCTTCACGAGTTCTTTGAATGAATTGAAAGAATGGCTATTGTCCAATGGTGTAACGCATGTGGGAATGGAGAGTACCGGTGTTTACTGGAAGCCGGTTTATAAGGTTCTTGAAGATTCCATTCCCAATGTTTGATATCAATGCCCGTCACATTAAGAATGTTCCGGGTCACAAGACGACAAGATGGACAGCGAATGGATCTGCAAGCTTCTTCTGGCAGGTCTTCTCAAACCGAGCTATATTCCTCCCAAGGAGCAGCGTCAGCTTCGTGACCTGACGCGTTACCGGAACAAGCTTATTCAGCAGATAGCTTCAGAGAACCGTATGATGCGTATTCTTGAAGACTGCAACATCGCTTTCAAGTGTAGTAAGTAATACAAGCGGTACGACAGCTACTTCTCTTATTGATATGCTTTGTGGTAAAGTCCTTACTCTTGATGATATAAATTCAGTGTATCACGGTAAACTGTCAGCCAGTCCTGAAGAATTGCTTGAGGCGTGTACCGGTTTTGTTGAAGAGCATCACATTTATCTTCTTCAGATGATCCGAAAGGATATAGACCAGACTTTTGGTTGATCGAACGTATAAAAGAGACTGTTGTCCAAGTACGAGAATGTCCTTGAACTTCTCAGGAGATTCCGGTTTTAGCACCAAGGTTGTAGAGGATCTGGTTTCTGAGATAGGTCTTGACATGTCCCACTTCCCTTCTGAAAGCATCTTTCGTCTGGGCCGGTCTTTCTCCGGGCAACAACGAGTGCGGGTAAAAAGCGCACGAATCACTCACGGAAACAAACAGGTAAAGGCGGTAATCACAGAAGCCGCATGGAACGACCCGTACAAAGAATACGTTTTAGTGAAGATACCATCGTATAGCTCGCCCGCAGAGAAAACGTGCCTTGATTGCAGTGGGACATTCTCAGTTGATATCCGTTTATCTGATACTGAGTACAGGGTCCGTTACCATGAACTTGGAGCACAATATATGCAATCAATCAAGATAGAGCAGAAACGCAAAGGTATATTTGTCTTCTGAACTTAAAAGCTTGGATACAATGTCTCGCTTACTAAAGTTCCACAAGCAGTAACACCCAATTAACAATACAGACCAAAGGCCGACTTTTACTGGAATTACCATAGTCCGAAAATGAAATTGGTCTCAACAGCTAAGCGCCAAAGATTGTGACTTATGTACACGTGTATGAAACTTTTAAATTCTTAGCTGTTGCTATTTGTCATCGTATAATAGCCGCATTTGTGTTTTCATGAATGCTAATCTTTCTTTTGTCAAACCACTCGGTTTTATATCAATTTTAGTATAAACCTGTCCTACTTTATGTGTAGGACGCTTAATATTTACGTATGAAAAAAACGTTATTGACAATCTGCCTAGTATGGATGTGCTTCTCGTTAAGCGACACAAAAAATTATTGACTTATCCGGAAAATGGTCATTCAGTATAGACCGTCAGGATAATGGAGAAAAGGAAAAATGGTTCAGCCACACTTTGAATGACTTCATCAACCTGCCCGGTTCCATGCCCGAGAAACTGAAAGGTGATGAGGTTACCGCAAAGACCCAATGGACAGGCAGTCTCTATGACAGTTCCTACTATTATAATCCATACATGGAAAAATACCGTAAAGAAGGTAATATTAAATTTCCATTCTTTCTGACTCCCGACAAACATTATGTAGGAGCTGGTATCAGAAAGAGGTGAATATACCTGCCGACTGGAAGGTGAACGTATTTTGTTGTTCCCGGAACGTCCCCATATAGAAACAACCGTATGGGTGAACGGACAAAAGACAGGAATGCAGAATAGTCTTTGTGTTCCCCATCAATATGATATAACTCGTTATGTCCGTCCCGGAAAATGTACTATCACCATCCGGGTGGATAATCGTATCAAAGAAATCAATGTGGGACCGGATTCGCACAGCATAACCGACCAGACCCAAGGAAACTGGAACGGCATTGTAGGACGCATCTGTCTGCAAACGACTCCGAAAACATATTTCGATGATATTCAAATATATCGGAACCGGAACAAAACTGGCACGTGTCAAAGTCCGTCATCAAAGGTACAGGCACTGCAAAAGTAAAATTATCAGCAGAGAGCTTCAATACGGATAAAAGCATATAGTTCCCGCCATACAACGAAATCAAACTTAACAAGGGTGACGGAAACAGAAATGGTATTACCTATGGGGAATGATATCTTGCTATGGGATGAATTTCATCCGGCCCTGTACAAACTGAAAGCAGAAGTCACCAATGGGAAAAAACTGAGATAAAGGAAATACAATTCGGTATGCGCCGATTTGAAATCAAAGGTAAATGGTTTTGTAAACGGGCGCAAAACCCAGCTTCGCGGAACAGTTGAAAACTGTGACTTCCCGTTGACCGGTTACGCTCCGATGGATGTAGAAGTTGGGAACGGGTATTCCGTATCTGTCGCAGTTATGGACTGAATCACATGCGTTTCCA
>SCPP01000329.1_pt1 | contig 24115 bp, 47 predicted proteins | sample 6106811 | NCBI WGS metagenome assembly SCPP01 (sample SAMN10720449, study PRJNA508395) | human gut metagenome | isolation source: Participant 2 stool, 15 month | host: Homo sapiens | collected 2018
TTGCTTTATAATAAAAAAGGAACTGTAAACCCTTACATAAAAAGCAAATGATTACGAGGTGAACCAATGAATCCGTCAAACGTTTATTTCACAGATTTTCACACAATTGCCTTTGGCGACAGTCTTCCTACCAAGTTAAAAAGCTGATCAAAAGGCTGGGATTGAAAACCTGGATCTGGATGGAAAATTTGTTGCGATCAAGATGCATTTCGGAGAGCTGGGAAATATCAGCTACCTGCGTCCCAATTATGCCAGGGCCGTTGTTGATGTAGTAAAAGAGCTGGGCGGAAAGCCCTTCCTTACAGACTGTAATACCATGTATCCAGGCAGCAGAAAAAATGCCCTGGAGCATATGGAGTGCGCATGGGAAAACGGCTTTACTCCTTTGACCGTGGGATGTCCCATCATTATCGGAGACGGCCTTAAGGGAACCGATGATGTAGATGTGCCGGTAGAAGGCGGCGAATATGTAAAAGCTGCAAAGATCGGACGGGCAGTGATGGATGCTGACGTATTTATCAGCCTGACCCATTTTAAAGGCCACGAATCCACAGGATTTGGAGGCGCTATCAAAATATCGGTATGGGCTGCGGCTCAGAGCCGGAAAAGACCGAAACAACAGCAACGAAGCCCCATATTACTGGGCTTCTGCAGAGGCTGCCGCAAATGCCAGAAGGAATGTGCCAACAATGGCCTTATCTTCAATGAAGACACCCGCAAGATGGAGGTCAATCTGGACGGCTGCGTAGGCTGCGGACGCTGTCTGGGAGCCTGCAACTTTGACGCCATTGCCTTTAATGACAACGCGGCCAATGCCCTTCTCAACTGCCGCATGGCTGAATACACCAAAGCTGTAATCGACGGACGCCCGAACTTCCATATTTCCCGATCGTGGATGTATCCCCAACTGTGACTGCCATGGTGAAAATGATATCCCGATCCTTCCAAATATCGGCATGTTCGCATCCTTTGATCCTCTGGCCTTAGACCAGGCCTGCGTGGACGCCTGTCTGGCAGCTGCTCCCATGCCCGGAAGCCAGCTGGCAAGAAATATGGCAAAGAAGGATTTTGTGGATCACCATGACCATTTCCGCAATTCCACTCCTGAATCCGAGTGGAAAAGCTGCTTAGAGCATGCGGAAAAGATCGGACTGGGAAGCAGGGAATACACCTTGATCAAAATGTAATATGTGATCCGCAAGAAACAACAAAACAGGAGCATATCAGGCTTTTGCAGCCGGATGTGCTCCTTGTTTGACTGGCGCCTGACGGCACACGCATTTATGCTTCTGACTCGCTCTTAAATCTGGCTGCCTGCTCTGCGATCAGTTCCTTGTCCTCAAAGTAATTGATCTTCATGGCGCGCTTCATCTCTGCCAGTGTTTCTGCTGCCTTTTTCTCAGCTTTGATGCTTCCCTCTTCCAGGATCCTGTATACAGCGGGAATATCCTTTGCAAACTCTTTTCTGCGCTCACGGATGGGGCGAAGCTCATCCTGGATCACATTGTTTAAAAATTTCTTAACTTTTACGTCTCCCAGTCCGCCTCTCATGTAATGAGCCTTTAACTCATCCAGATTTTTGTACTCCGGCAGATACTTTTCAAAGTGAGCGTCCGTACAGAAAGCATCCAGATAGATAAATACAGGATTCCCTTCCACCTGTCCCGGATCCTGAACTCTTAAGTGGTTGGGATCGGTATACATGGACATGATCTTCTTTTTAATCTCCTCCTCAGAATCAGACAGGTAAATGCAGTTTCCAAGGGACTTGCTCATTTTTGCCTTTCCGTCGATTCCCGGCAGACGCAGACATGCCTTATTGTCTGGAAGAAGAATCTCAGGCTCTACCAGACTTCCGTCATAGACGGAGTTGAATTTATGGACGATCTCTCTGGTCTGCTCGATCATGGGCGCCTGGTCTTCTCCTACCGGCACGGTCGTCGCCTTAAAGGCAGTAATGTCCGCAGCCTGGCTGATGGGATAGGTGAAAAGCCAACCGGAATGCTTGCTTCAAAGTTGCGCATCTGAATCTCAGATTTTACCGTAGGATTTCTCTGGAGACGGGAAACCGTCACAAGATCCATATAGTAGAAGGTCATCTCACAGAGCTCAGGGATCTGGGACTGGATAAACAGAGTAGACTTCTCCGGATCCAGCAGGCCAGGTAATCAAGGGCTACTTCGATAATATTCTGACGTACCTTTTCCGGGTTATCAGCATTATCAGTCAATGCCTGTGCATCTGCGATCATAATATATATTTCATCAAACTGACCGGAATTCTGCAGTTCCACTCTGCGTTTTAATGAGCCTACATAATGTCCAACATGAAGGCGGCCTGTAGGACGGTCGCCGGTTAATATGATTTTTCCCATTGTATTTTATCCTCTCATCTCCAGTTAAAAACCGGAGTTTATAATAAATAAGCATACCCCAAAGGTGATATTCTGTCAAGCACGGAAGAGGCTGTTTCCAGCCTTGCTTATGCCAGTCCTTCGCCTTTCATAACTCTTAAAAATGACTCGGGAAGAGGCGCTGAAAACTCCTTTTTGCCAAGATAATGAAGAGGCGCAGGAAGATCTTCAGGCATAACCAGACGGAAGAATGAAGCATCTGGGAGGTGATTTTGTAGTTTGACCGCACACGTTCATTGACCCTTCTGTCACCATACTAAAATCACCTAAAATAGGATGGCCGATGGAGGCTAAATGGGCCCGGATCTGATGGCTGCGCCCGGTAATCAGCGTTACCTGCAAAAGGGTCACTTTTCCGTTTGATTTAAGGGGAACATACTCCGTCATAATGGGTACGCTGTCTGCTGTCTGCTTTGAATGGATCTCTACTTTGTTGGAAGCTTCATCCTTCTTTAAAAAGCCTGTGATCAGCTGTTTTCTTTCACCTCTCCTTTAACCAGGCACTGATAATATTTGTGGATGCTCCTGTCTTTGAATATGCGGTTCATCCCTGGAGTCCTGCCAGTGATACGCCTGCCGCCACAAGTCCGCTGGTATTCCGGTCAGACGGTTGCAGATAGAGGGCTTAAAGGTACGCAGCTGCTCAACCGGCAGATGGCCGGACTGGATGAGGTAGTTTAAGATATGTTCATTTAGGGAAATATCACTCTCTTTGCTTTCTGAGAAGCATGCCGGAGGGCTTGTTGACGATCAAAATATGACTGTCCTCATAGATGATATCCAGCTTTACTGCCTGGGCGCTGTTTTCCTTTCCGTCTTTTTGCAGCAGACCGTGCTGCTTTCTGATACCGGCCGACCGTTCAACGTCTGCGGGGTTTTTAAAGCCTGAGGGACTTTTGATGCAGACGGGGCGAAGGATAGATCGGCTGTGATCTGGGAAAATTTAGCAATCGTCTCATCCGCCAGAAACAGGCGGATCACATCTCCTTCCTCCAGTCTCTCGGCTCCCTCACACTTCTTTCCGTTCAGCGTAATGTTTTTACGCATCATTTTATATAAAGCCTTTTCCTGCCTGATTCAGATATTTGGTTAAAAGCTTGTCTAACCGCTGTCCGGCCTCATTTGCCGTGACCTTCAATTCCTGCATGGTCTTTTTCTCCTTATATCCTGATTTAGGATTCCCACCGGCTGCCCTTTGGCGCGTATTCGATCCGTTCCATTACATCCAGGATCAGGCGGTGGGGCAATAGCTTTAAGCAGATAGAAAGCCTTCATGGTCCAGCCATAAACAGAAAGCTCACGTCTGGATACACTATCCCGGATGGCTTTTTTTACCACCCGGTCCGGCTTTGCCATCACTAACTGCTTATAAAGGGGGATTTCACCTGTTGTCTGGGCAATATCAAAAATTCCGTTTTCACAGGTCCGGGGCAGATGGCTGTTACAGAAATCCCCGATCTTTTAATTCCCGGTTTAAGGCTCTGCTATAGCTTAGTACGTAGGCTTTTGTCGCCGCATAGACCGCAAAGCCCGGCTGTGGCAGAAAGGCGGCGCTGGAGGCAAACTGGAGGATCCGGCTGTTATTTGGCATAAAGGGAAGAACCATAGACGTAACTGCCGTAAGGGCCGTGCAGTTAAGCTCTGCCATTCCTGTCTGGTCTGATACAGAAAGTTCCTTACACTGCCAATCTTTCCAAAACCGGCGGCATTTACAAGAAATTTTACCTGAGGCCCGGCCTGCGTAAGAGCTGCCTTTAATCGTTCAAGGTCTTTTTCTTCTGTAAGATCCAGATCAAAGGTGCGTACAGGAATACCGATGAAATCCTTTAACTGCTCCAGACGCTCCTTTCTGCGTCCTATGGCCCAAATCTAATCCAGGCCTTTAAACTGCTCCCACAGTTGAATGGCGCATTCTCTCCATTCCTGAGGTGGCTCCTGTCACTACAGCAATCATCATAATAAGCCCTACCTTCCCTTCTTTTATGGATATTGCGAATGGCTTCTTCTTTCTGACGGCTGGCCTTTGTCTGTTTCTGGACAGGCCGGCTGTTTGTTCCCTTTCACTCCGCCGGAACTGTTTTTGCTCCTGTAGTCCTTCGTTCCACCCGGACGCACCAGACACTTCTTATCATAGCCGATCAGATCCGTCCTTCCGGCAATCCGCAGCGCCTCTGTCACAAGATCGTAGTTTTCGGGTCGCGGTACTGGATCAGCGCCCTCTGCATGGCTTTTCATGTGGATTGACCGGCACATAGACTTTTTCCATGGTACGGCAGTCATAGCCGGTATAGTACATACAGGTGGAAATAGTAGAGGGCGTGGGGTAAAAGTCCTGTACCTGCTCCGGCATATAGCCCAGATCCCGCAGATATTCTGCCAGCTCCACAGCTTCCTTCATGGTAGAACCAGGGTGGGAGGACATCAGATACGGAACCAGATACTGATCCTTTCCCAGACGCTCATTCATCTCCTTATATTCCTTGACAAACCTGCGGTAGACCGCATTTTTCGGCTTTCCCATACGGTTTAACACAGCATCAGAAACGTGCTCGGAGCTACTTTTAACTGTCCGCTTACGTGGTATTCGCACAGCTCCTTTAAAAATTTTCTGCTGGTGTCCGCTAGCAGGTAGTCAAAACGGATCCCGGAACGGATAAATACCTTTTTCACCTTCGGAATAGCCCGCAGCTTCCTCAAAAGGGCCACATAATCGGAATGATCTGCTTTCAGATTTTTACATGGCTCAGGAAACAAGCACTGCTTTGAGGGACAGGCTCCTTCGTAAGCTGCTTTTCACAGGCCGGGAAACGGAAATTAGCCGTAGGCCCGCCTACATCATGGATATAGCCCTTAAAATCAGGCTCTTCTGTCAAACGCTTTGCCTCTTCCACTAAGGATTCATGGCTTCTGGCCTGAATGATCCGTCCCTGATGGAAGGTAAGGGCGCAGAAACTGCAGGCGCCAAAGCAGCCCCGGTTGCTGATGAGGCTGAACTTGATCTCACGGATAGCCGGAACACCGCCAAGAGCCTCATAAGAGGGGTGATAGCTTCTCATATACGGCAGAGCATAGACGTCATCCATCTCCTGCTTCGTAAGGGGCTTTGAAGGCGGATTCTGCACCACAAAAAGTTTCCCGTCATAGGGCTCCACCAGACGTTTTCCAGAAAATGGATCTGTATTGCTGTACTGGATAAAAAGCTTTCCGCATACCTTTTTTTATCACGGACAAGCTCCTCATAATCCGGCAGAAGCTTGTAGTCATAGACATTTTCCAGCTGCTTTGTCTTATAAACCGTACCGTCAATAAAGGTAATATCCTTCACATCCAGACCGCTGTCTAAGGCATCTGCTATCTCTATGATGGAGTGCTCTCCCATTCCATAGGAAATAAGATCAGCCTGGGCGTCTAAAAGGATCGAGCGCTTTAACCGGTTGGACCAGTAGTCATAGTGGGCCAGACGGCGCAGGCTGGCTTCAATGCCTCCGGCGATAATAGGAACATCCTTGTAGACCGAGCGGATCAGGTTGCAGTAAACCACAACCGCATAATCCGGCCGTTTTCCCATGACGCCTCCCGGAGTATAGGCATCCTCTTTCCTGCGCTTTTCGATACGGAATAATGGTTCACCATGGAGTCCATATTTCCCGCAGAAACTAAAAGCCCAGCCTGGGGCGTCCGAATGTCTGTATACTTTCCTTTGTTTTCCAGTCCGGCTGGGAAATGATCCCCACACGGTAGCCGTGGGCCTCCAAAAGCCTTGAAATAATGGCGGTTCCAAAGGAAGGGTGATCTACATAGGCGTCGCCTGTCACATAGACAAAATCACACTGATCCCAGCCTCTTGTTTCCATATCCTGCCGGGTAACCGGCAAATAATCATGTATCATACGCTCTGCTCCTTATAAAAGCTCTCTAAAATCACAGATAAAGCCGTCTGCCAGAGCTTCCTTTTCTTTCCGCATGGCTTTGGAAAATGTATCTTCCACTGCGTACACCGTCATCCCGGCTCTCTTTCCAGCCATGATTCCAGCCGGAACATCCTCAAACACCAGACAGTCCTCCTGCTTTGCTCCCAGCCGTTTCGCTACCTCCAGATAGATATCTGGAGCCGGTTTTCAAAGGGTACCTCACAGGCCGTTACCACCTCACGGAAATATTTTTCCATATCAAGGGATTTTAATACAGCGGATACCATTTCTCTGCCGTTGCTGGTGGCAATGCCTGCGGGAATCCCTCTGGCTGCAAGCTCCTCCAGAAATTCCCGTGCTCCCGGTTTTAGAGGAACTTCCTTTTCATATTTTTCCAGAGACATGGCAATCCAGGCTTCCTTGATTTCTTCTATAGAGTCAGGAAGTCCGAAGCGCTCCTTAAAATAAACAGCCGTCTCCGAAAAGCTCATTCCTTCAATGGCTCTCTGAAGATCCTCCGGGCAGGACAGGCCGTACCGTCCCAGATATTCGATGTCAATATCCTCCCACATCCACATGGAGTCTACCAGTGTTCCATCCAGGTCGAAAATGACTGCTTTTATGTAATCCAGTATCATATTTCTGATATTTCTCCTTTCAGACCGGCCAGTTCCTTTTGGGTAAGCGGCCTGTATTCTCCTGGCAAAAGCGCCGGATCCAGACAAAGCGTTCCCATGGACAGCCGCTTTAAAAATACGACCCTGCAGCCCAGAGCTTCAAACATCCGCTTTACCTGATGGAATTTCCCCTCATGGATGGTCAGGGTCACAGGAGCCGCTTCTGCAAAGGCTGTCTCCGGCGCACGTCCCAAACGCTGTTCCCCCTCTTCTCTGCTTAAACAGATAAGCTCTGCCGGTCGGGTCTTTACTCCATCCTCTAAAATCACGCCATTCTTCATCTGTTCTGCGGCATCTTTAGGGAGAGTTCCCTCGATATAAGCCAGATAGACCTTATCCACATGTTTTTCGGGGAAAGCAGTTCATGGGCCAATGCTCCGTCATTGGTAATCAAGAGCAGGCCCTCTGTATCCAGATCCAACCGTCCAACCGGAAAAAGATCTCCCCTGAGGGCATCTTCGATCAGGCTTACTACGGTAGGATAACGGCCATCCTCTGTGGCAGATACGGTTCCCTGAGGCTTATTTAACATAAAATACTCCATCCGGGCATAGCTTACCGGCACACCGTCAAGGAAAATCTCATCCTTTTCCGGATTTACCTTTGTATCTGCTGCCTTTACGGTCTGTCCATTGACCTGGATCCGGCCCTTTCTCGCAAACTCCTTTACCTGGCTGCGGCTTCCCTTTCCCATTTCTGTGAAATTTATCCAGACGCATCTGTCCGGTATTCTGTTTTTCTTCTCTGCCATATGGATTTTACTCCTGTTTTTCTTATCCGCCGCTGGCAGCTTCACAGCTACTGTAAGCGCCAGCCGGGATAGTATTTATTTTTCAGTGTCATATTGTTTCCCTTGGCCCAGCCTAGTGGGAAACCTCTATAGGCCACCAGGCACCAGCCTTTTATGGGGCCTTCCTCCGGCAGCAGGCTGATCGTTTCCCCTTTCAGGTAGCGCGCCACACGCTCATCTTCCTCAGAAGATTTAAAACCACTGGATATTCCTCTATGCGCAGCGCCATTGCCAGTGCCTGTGAGGGCTCAAAACGGCCCTTCTTCAGTTCTCCGATCAGCAGGCCGGTGCGCAGAAAACGTAAAGGCAGGCCGTTTCCAGTCCGCAGGGCAGATAGTATACATGTTCCTGACGGATGAACATACGTTCCTTTTCCCAGAAAATCCTGCATGAACGTAAAAATGCTTCCAGCTCCCGAAGGCCTGTATCCTCAGAAGCCGAAGACTTTTTGCCCTGGATCTTTCTGCTTTCGGCTCTGTTGGGATGACGTTCTCCTGGTTTGGCAGGATGACCGACCGGGGTTGGTATCTTTTGATCCTTCACTCTTTTTTCTTAAAAGCGCCAGAAAATGGCCTTCCCCCTTCATCCGGTGGGGAAAAGGCGCATACAGCCGTTCAGTCCGATGCCGTCTGCGGATCCGGGTACAGAGGCAAGATTGAAGGCACCAGCTCCATTTCCGGGTGCGATTCAAAGTTTACATTATCCTCATCCTCCAGCCTTGAAAGGTGCAGGTAGAGTAAAGGAGCATACCGCCCGGTTTCAGCATAGCCACGGCCTGCTCTAAGATCCGGCGCTGGATGGGGCTGTAATATTCAGGACCTCTGCTGGTCCAGTCTTTACCATGTCATCATCCCGCCGGAACATCCCCTCGCCGGAACAGGGGCATCTACTAAAATTTTATCAAAAATTCCGGCCAGACCTCTGCCAGCTTTTCCGGTTCCTCGCTGACCACTGCAATATTGGCAGCTCCTGTTAATTCAGATTTTTAAGCAGGGCTCTTGCCCTGGAATAGCTGATATCATTTGATACCAGAAGGCCCTCTCCCTTAAGCTTTGCCGCCAGCTCCGTACTCTTTCCTCCCGGAGCCGCACATACATCCAATACCTTATCTCCCGGCTCCACTGGAAGCATGGCCGCCGGCGTCATGGCGCTGGGTTCCTGAAGTAGTACAGCCCTGCAAAATAGGCAGGATGTCTGGATGGCCGGTACTGGCTGTCATAATAAAACCATTTTTCGTCCAAGGGACTGGAGAAAGTTTCAGGGAGAAAATTCTAAAATTCCTCAGGAGAAAGCTTAAGCGTGTTCACTCTCAGTCCGGTTTCCATTCTTCCTCATAGCTTTTTATATACTGGTCGTATTCCTTTCCCAAAAGTTCTTTCATCCCGGCAAGAAAGTCTTTTGGGAGCATTTTCACATCTGTCATCTTTTTGACCTTTCAATGTTTTTCCATATTGGTTATATTACTGTACTTCTTCCATATACTGATACAAAACTCCCACCCTCTAAGGTTCTTCATGAAACACTCCCTCGGCGGTTTGGGGGCAGTCTTCTGCCTCATCCTTCTTCTTGCCTGCCCGGCTCTGGCCCTCACAGGAGCCAGAAATGGGCTTCTTCTCTGGGCGGATGTGGTTCTTCCCACCCTTCTGCCCTTTATGATCTGCTCCGGCATGATCGTGGCCCTAAACGGCGTTCCCCTGCTCACAAAGCCCCTTTTCCCTTTTTTATCCCGTTTTATGGGCCTGTCCCAGCCGGGAAGCTTTGTCTTTATCACGGGCCTTCTATGCGGATACCCCATGGGAGCACGGATGGACAGCCGTTTCCTGGAAGAAGGACGGATTGAACTTAATGAAGCCAGAACGCTTCTTGCCGTCAGCAACCACCCCAGCCCCATGTTTATCCTGGGTTATATCTGCGTTCAGGCCGCATCCCTTTTTCTTCTTCAAATGCCTGTCCGCCCTGGATCTTCCTCACCGCTTTGTATCTGCCCATACTTCCGGTTTCTTTTCTGGCAAAAAAATGTTATCATCTGAATCAGGAAGCGTCTCTTTGCAGACAGGATAACTATAAATCGGAGACACACGTTTCCTTTGACACCCACTTAATGGACTGTCTGGAAACCATGGAAAAATCGGCCTTTATATTATGATTTTTTCCATTTTGGCTTTATCTGAGTGCACTTCCAGATTCCCTTCTCCCTCTTACGCTAAGATGCGCCCTCTTAGGCGCGGTAGAAATCACTACAGGCATCCGGGCGATCTCAGGCTCTGTTCCCGGCTTTGCCGGAGCCCTTCTTATCACAGCAGCCGGAGCCTTTGGTGGGATTTCCGGAATCTTTCAGACAAAAGTGTACTAAAAGTGCCGGACTGTCTATCCGGCACTATATTCTGTGGAAGTTTTTCCACAGCGTCCTTTCCTGCGTGGCCTTTGCTCTGTGCTTTTCATAAATCAAAGCCTGCAGATCGGTATTTAATCAGCCTGTGTTTCCTGATTCTCCACAGCGGCCGCAGCCTCTGCATTCTCCTCTTTCACAATCCCTCCGGACAGCTCATTGCGGTTGGCAGAAACAATATCATAGCTGGACTGCATGGAACTCATAAATGCGTCAAAACGCCCCTTTGCGTTGTCCATGGTGTGGTTAAGAATGGTCTGCAGGCTGCGGAGCATATCATCCGTATACTGAATGGAGCCCTGTCGGATATTATTGGCGTCATTCACTGCGGCATCTACGATTGCCTGAGCCTGGATATTGGCCTGTGAAATAACCTCCTCCGCATGGCTGTAGGCCCGCTGCATGATCTCATGCTCATTGATCATCTCTGTCGTCTGCTCATTAGCCTGAGCTACCATGGAGTTTGCCTCCTCTGAAGCCTGGCTTACCATGGAATTTGCCTGCTCTGTCGCCTGGGCGATCATGGCGTCTGCCTGAGCCTTTGCCTCAGAAAGCATGGCGTCGGACTGGGATCTGGCGTCATTTAAGATGGTCTGCTGCTGACTGATGATCTTCTGATACTTTGTGATTTCATCCGGGATCCGCATACGAAGCTCTACCAAAAGCTCCTCCATCTCCTCTTTGTTCACAATGATCTTGCTTTTGGACAGCGCCTGAGACTTGCAGCTGTCAATATATTCTTCAATCTCACCAATTAACTGTTCGATTCTGCTCATATTACGATCTCCTTCATCCCTGTACTTTTTATCTCTTCCAGCTTTTCTCTTACTCGTCTGGCTGTGGCCGGATGGAGAAAGCCGCTGATATCACCGTCATACTCCGCGATTTCCTTCACAATGCTGGAACTTAAATAGGAGTATTTCAGGTTGGTCGTCAAAAATATGGTATCGATGTCCGGGGCAATGACCCGGTTAGTCTGTGCCATCTGAAGCTCATATTCAAAGTCTGTGATTGCCCGAAGACCTCTCACGATCACCTTGGCATCATTTTGGCGGACAAAGTCGATCAGAAGGCCATGGAACGCCTGAACTTCCAATTGGGAATATCTCCTGTCACTTCCTCTAACAACTCTACCCGCTCTCTGGCCGTAAACAGGGGCGATTTTGCCCGATTATTTAATACTCCGATAATTACCTTATCAAACATGGATGCGGTACGCTTAATAATATCAAATGACCCAGAGTGACCGGATCGAAGCTGCCTGGATATACTGCAATTTTCATTTATTCTCCCTTGCCAGCAAAGATATGCTTGTTGGTCTTGTATATTTTTTCTTTTGTCATATGGTAACCAGCTTCCTCTAACCAGCCAAAATCCGTTTCTTTGGACGCTTCTATTATGATCTGTGTATCCTCTGTTACCATCGGTGAACCCGAAAGATACTCCAGAACCCGTTTTTCAAGTTCCATTCCATAGGGCGGATCCATAAAAATCAGGTCAAAACGATAATTTCTTCCTTCCAGCCGCTTAAGTCCTGCAATTACGTCAGATTCCAAAACAAGAGCCCCTCTTCCAGGTGGGTACGGCTCAGATTTTCGCGGATACACTCCACCGCTTTTGGATTATTTTCAATAAAGACTGCCTTTCTGGCTCCTCTGCTTAAGGCTTCAATCCCGATGGCACCGCTTCCGGAAAAAAGATCCAGAAAAAAGCATCCGGGAATCTGGGGCTGGAGCATATTAAAAAGTGTCTCTTTGATCCGGTCTGTAGTTGGACGTGTGTCCAGACCTTCTATTGTTTTTAAAAGCAGCCTTCTGGCACTGCCTGCGATAACTCTCATGGAAAAACTCCTGTAATTAAGCAATTTTCATTCCAAACAAGTATAATATGAAATGAGCTGTAATACAAGGTTTTGGAATTTTCTAAAAGAGCAGACACAGTTTCTCATGTCCGCTCGTTTGCATCTGTTTCTTTCCTATCCTGCCCTCAAAATCAGTACCCGTAAAGATCTGGGCAATGGGTGAAGTCTTATCAAGGATCAGCGTATTATTTCCGCTCGTAAGAGACGCCTTTGCCGCATCCAGAGAGCGGACAAAATTGTAAAAATCTGCCTTGCTGGCGTCATTATAGGCATTAGATAAAATCTGCATATACTGGGCTTCTCCTTCTGCACGGATGCGTTCCGCCTCAGCGGCCGCCTATTTCATCACAGACACCTCTTTTGTGGTGTCATTTTTAATCTTCTGGGCAGAGGAATTTCCCTGAGCCGTATAGGAAGCGGCAATGTTGTTCCGCTCAGAGATCATACGGTCGTAAACAGACTGCTTATTGTCATCCGGCATATCTAAAGACTTGGTTTCTACCGCCATTACCTGAATGCCATAGCCGTCCAGAGAATCTCCACCGCTGCTGATATCAAGAGCCAGCTTTCCGTCTCTGTTTTCAATGATCTCGGCCTGATCCATGTTGGAAATGACAGATTTCATGGTGGAAAAAACAGAAGCCGCAATACGGGACTGGGCCTGAGCTACCTGTCCGTTTAAATGTCTGGTAAAGAGCACCGGGTCAGAGATCTTCCAGAGTACAAAAGCATCGGCGATCATGGTCTTTTTATCCTTTGTAATTACATCCGACTGGGGGATGTCATAGATCTGAAGGGACTTTGGAATGGAAGTCCCTGTCTGAAGAAAAGGCACCTTTAAGCTCACTCCCGGAGTTTCCACTACCCGGACGATCTCGCCGAACTGGCGGATCAGCTTATACTCGTTGGGATAGGTCACCACTAAGGACGCTCCCAGTAAAACGCAGCAGCAGCCGCAGCAAAACCTGCTATGATACCGACTTTTTCATTCCTGCGCCTCCTCTATGGTGATCTCTCCGGATGGCTGGCCGGAGGCTGCCTGCTGTTCCATGGCTTCTGCAAAACGATCCAGGGGCAGCAGCTTCTGAGTCCCGCTTTCATCTACAATATAAAGCTTCATATGAGGCAGAACCTCTTCCATAGTCTCATAAAACATACGCTGTCTTGTGATCAGAGGATATTTGGTATATTCCGCATACATCTGTTCAAATCGCGACACCTGGCCCTGGGCCTCATTGATACGGGCTTCCGTTCTGCCTCTGCATCCTTTATAATCTGGTCGCACTGAGCTTCTGCCTGAGGAATTTTTTCATTTCGGTCCTTATTGGCATTATTGATGGCAGTTTCCTTTCCCTGCTTGGCATTTTCCACGTTTTTAAAGGCATTCAGTACCTCTGTGGTAGGAGGAAAGGCGTCCTGAATGGTAATATTTACCACTGCAAGACCGATATCCTCTTCCATCATACGGTTTGTAAGTTTTTCCTTGATTTCTGATTGAATTTCAGATTTTCCTGTGGTAATTACATCGTCTACATTGTGGGTTCCCACCGTATCGCGGATATAGGACTGGGCCAGCATTTTTAAAGGTGGCAACAGGCTCTGAGGATGCGTAGAGATATTTGACCGGGTCATTTACCATATATTCCAAATAGAAATCCGTGTTTACAAAGTTAAAATCCTTGGTGATCATGATAGATTCAGATTCATCACTCGTTCCGGTCTCAGGGTCATAGCCAATCGGCATTCCCTTAATGCCCTTGGATACCCGGCGCACATTCTGGATAAATGGGATTTTAAAATGAAGCCCTGCCTGAGATACTGCCTGGGCACTTCCCAGCGTACTGACAACTGCATAATTTTCTTCATCCAGAATATAGTAGCTGTTCGTACCCAGAAGGATCAGTATAACAGCCGCAGCTGCCACCTTTCCCCCTCTGGCAAAACGGCGTCTTTTTTTCTTCTTTTTTACCGGGTTGCCGTTGGAGTCAAAGCGCTCCGGCTCCGGCGTCCCGTCCTTCTCCCCTGCCCGTCTTCCGGCTTTTTACCGCTGTACTGTCCATTCAGCTGCTGAAAAGCTTCCGGAAATCAGGGTTTTGTCCCAATGGATGTTTTTTCATGTAACTCCTCCTTATCTGCCCGACATAGGTCACTCATCCCCCGAAAAATATATAAGAGGATTATAACAGATAGAAGGCTGGTTTTCAACCAAAATGACAGTCTTTTACAGATCCAAAGCCAGATTTCTTAGCCATTTTTTCTGACGGTACCGCCAATAGCCCAAAATCATTTTATAGATTTCCTCAGAAAGTACCAGAGCGTATACCAGATAAATCGGAAGATGCCATACAAGCGCTCCCAGAAGCCAGCGGAACACCGATGATCCACGCCGCTGGTGTCCAAAGAGGCACATTTTCGTGTCGCCGCCGCTTCTTAAAACACCTACCACATTTACATAGTTAAACATTTTTGCAGGCATATAGAGGGCAAATACCAGCAGGCAAAGATTTACATCCATGGCTACCTGAGGGGTAATGGTATAAATCCCGATGATCTGCCACCGTCCTGCCACCATCACAAGGTCAGCTGCCATAGTTATGATAAACTGCAGGATAAAAAACTGGGTGGCATATTTTTCTGCTCTCTTTATCTTTCCCGCGCCAAGTTCATTTCCAAGAATGACGGCTGTAGCCGCGCTTAAGCCCTGGAACAGCACTACAAAAATATCCTGGATCGTGGTAGCAATGGTAATGGCCGCCACTGCGTCATCTCCCATACGGCCATATGCCAGAGAGTACAGTGTAGTCCCCAGTCCCCACATAAATTCATTTGCAATAACCGGAGCCGATGTATCTGCGAAACGGAGGATAAAATCCCTGCTCCATCCAAACAGGCCTTTAAAGCCGCAGGCCAGAGGAAGCTTTTTGCCGTAAACATATAGGAGCACAAGACTGACCTCAATGCACCGGGCGATCAAAGTCGCGCAGGCAGCGCCTGCCACGCCCATCTGCGGAGCACCGAATTTTCCAAAGATCAGCACATAGTTTAAAACAACATTGATAGCAATTGCAATACAGCTGCATACCACAGGATATACAACCTTATTTACAGCCCGCAGCATGGCGACGTACACATTTGTCATGGCAATAAAAGGGTATGTGAGCACGGCGATCCGAAGATATTTTATGCCCAGTTCAATGCTGCTCTCACTGGTTGTAAAGATCCGCATCACCTGATGGGGCCAGATCAATCCCGGGAGCACAAATACAAGTGCTCCGGCTGCGGCCAGGAGAATGGATAAGCCCAATACTTTCCGTATGCTCTTTACATCTCCATTACCCCAGTACTGGGCCGCTAAAATACCGGCTCCGCTGACAATGCCGAATACCAGCAGTGAAAATACAAAAATACTTATTTGCAAGTCCCACGGCGGCAATGGCGCTGGAGCCAAGGCCTCCGATCATCAGAGTATCTACCATATTTACTACTGTATTAAGCATACCCTGCAGTGCCACAGGGCATGCGATCATCAGCGCTTTTAAGAAATCTCCGGTCACGGAGCATTTCTCCCGTGCGGATCATCAGCTGTCTCATCGTTCGTTTCCATTTCCTTCCTCGTTCATTCTGTTTTCCTGTCTTCCAGCAGTTTTGCAAGTACGCTTTCAATTTTCTTATTTCCGATCGTTAACACCTGAAAATGCCAGCCGGACTGGTCGATGGAGGCTTTTCGCCCTCTGCCGGAATCCGGTCTAACCGGGATGTAAGAAAACCGTTTAATGTATCGTACTCCTCCTCGTCCTCTCCCAGGCTGAGTTTTAGCGCCTCTGAAACCTCATCAAAGGGAGCCAGTCCGCTGATAAGCCAGGAACCGTCCTCTCTTTCGGTCATATAGTGCTCTTCCTCGTCATATTCATCCATGATGTTCCCCACGATTTCTTCTAAAATGTCCTCCATGGTCACCAGGCCTGCGGTTTGTCCATACTCGTCTACCACGATTTCCATATGGATCTTTTCCGACTGCATTTCTTTAAAAGAGAATCAATCTTTTTTGTCTCAGGGGATAAAAGCCGCCTCTCTTAAAGTCCGGCACTTTACGGATTTCCTGTTCCCTGAATTCTGCTTTGCGGGCCAGCATGGCCGCATCTCTCAGATGAAGGATCCCGATAATATCATCCATATCCTCGCCATATACGGGATACCGTGTATTTATGCCCTCATCCAGCATAAAATCAAGGGCAGCCTCCAGCTTCATGGAACCGTCAAGAGCCGTGATCCCGGTTCGGTGAGTCATAATATCTTCTGCCGTTGTGTCACCAAGCTGGAAAATATTGGATATCATTTCTGTTTCATCTGCTTCCAGCACCCCTGCTCATGGCCTTCATTGACCATGGTCATAATATCTTCTTCCGTTACATCCTCATAACCGTGTAACTTGATCCCAAAGCGCCTTAAAGCTGCAAAAAGCTTTTTTCCAGGCCCCCAGCTTCCATCCTCCATAGTAAATTCAAAAACTCCTTTCTCTCGTTCCCAGCTCCAGGCTGATCCGCATAGCCTCATCTACCCGTCTCATCATTTCCCCGTCAATATGACAGATTTTTTCTCTCAGCCGCTGTTTATCAATGGTGCGTACCTGCTCCAGTAAAATGACAGAATCCCTGACCAGACTCCGGTTTCTGGCTTTCAGCTCTACATGAGTAGGCAGTTTTGCCTTATTCATACGGGAGGTGATCGCCGCACAGATCACCGTTGGACTATGTCGGTTTCCCACATCATTCTGAATGATCAGCACCGGACCTCCCTGTTCAGAGCCACAACCGGGCGAAGATCCGCATAAAGATATCTCCCCGTCTGATGATCATAGCTTTCCTCCCATGTACTGATACACTATCAGCATATGTAGGGGGACAGTCCAGGGAGCGTGTCTGTACCTCTTATAAATATCTTATGGCTCTTCAAACCCTTCGTAGCGGTCATCAAAATAATCCTTTGTTCCCGCAATCGCACCGTCTTTTATATAGACTCGGGGCACCCGCTTTCCAATATCGCAGATGATCTCATAGTGGAAACCACCTGAGCAGGCAGCCATTTCTTCTACTGTGATCTCTTCTTCCCCATCCCTTCCGATCAAAGTAACCTCATCATCCTCTTTTGCCTCAGGGATATCCGTCACATCGACCATAAACTGATCCATGCAGATCCGGCCAAGGATCCTGGCCCGCTTTCCGCGGATAAGGACAAAACCTTTATTGGACAAAGCGCGGTTGTAACCGTCCGCATATCCGGTAGGAATGGTTGCCACCCGCATAGTCTTATCTGATACAAAGGTGCTGCCGTAGCTTACTGGCGTTTTTGGTCCTATTTCCTTAATATAGGTGATAAAGCTCTTAATTTCCATTATAGGCGTCAGTCGGATCCGGCTTCGATCCACTTCATCCGATGGATAAAGACCATAAATACAGATTCCGGCACGGACCATATCCATATGGTTTGAATCAGATCTTCTACGATCCCGGCGCTGTTGGAACAGTGGCGGATGGGAATATTGACCCCATATTCCTCCAGATAACCTAAAAAAGCCAGATATTTGTCATACTGCTCCCTGTAAAAGGTCTTGTCTGTCTCATCTGCTCTTGCAAAATGGGTAAAAGCCCTCGATTTCAATGCCGGAAGGGACGCCATCCCGGCTGCCTCCTTTGCAGCATCCCTGCTGGAAGCCATGCCGATCCGGCGCATGCCTGTATCAAGGGCCAGATGGATTTTGGCCGTAAGGCCTCTTTCCTTTGCCAGATAGGATAATTCCTTGGCTTCTTTTAAACGGAACATAGCCGGGGTGATCTTGTACTGCAAAAGCTCCTCAAACCGCTGTCTGTGGGTCACACCTAAAATCAGGATCGGTTTTTGGATCCCATGGCGGCGCAGATTGATCCCTTCGTCTATATTAGATACCGCATAACCTTCCACATACGGATCCATGGCCCAGGCCACCGGAACTGCTCCATGGCCGTAGCCGTCTGCCTTTACGACACCCATAATGGCTGTATAGGCCGGAAGGGCCTCTCTCATAGCTTTCATATTAGAAACAACGGCATCCAGATTTACCGTTGCATATACTCTGCTGTAAGGTCTCATTTTGTTTTGATTTCCTCCTTCTGCCGATCCATAAAGGCCCCGGCTGCCTCAGCAATCTCTGATGCAAGCAGGCTGTGAAGCTTATTTCCGGCTGCACGCTCTCCTGCCAGCCCATGAATATAAACGCCCAAAGCGGCTGCTTCCTCTTCCTCCATTCCAGGGCCATCAGCCCGGCCAGGATGCCGGTAAGCACATCTCCGGATCCGGCCTTTGCCATAGCGCTGCTTCCGCTGGTATTGATATATAAAGTCCCCTCTTTTCCTGCGGTCACGGCTGCCGCATCTTTAAGAACGCAGGTAATCCCGTAGTGGGATGCATAGGAAAATGCCGCAGCCGGAAGATCGGCCTGAATTTCACTGATTTTCTGGCTTGTAAGCCGCGCCATTTCCCCCAAATGGGGAGTGATCACAATATTTTCCGTATAGTAGGAGGTCAGATAGGGTGAGATGCAATGGTATTTAAGCCGTCCGCATCAATGATCACAGGCACAAAGGCGCTTGTAAGGATATCCTCTACCAGATATTCCACATAAGGCTCGCTTCCAAGACCAGGGCCTAAAACCACCACATCTGCCCAGTTCATCTCAGCCTCGATCCGTTCCTTAAAATCCTCTCTCCCGCCTAAAAGCTCTTCCGGACGATAAGAAGAAATAATGGCTTCCGGAAGAAGGGTCTGTAAAACCGTCCTGTTTTCTTCCACGGTCAGGATTTTTACAAGTCCCGCTCCGGCCCTGTAGGCTCCAAGAGCGCTAAGATAAGCTGCTCCGCTCATGTTTTTAGAGCCTGCTGCGATCAGCACGCGGCCAAAGGTCCCTTTATTTGAATAGGCTTTCCGCTCCGGTACCCGGTTTAAATCGCTTTCCTCGCAGGCATACGCCATAGAGATCGGATCCTCCTCTTCCGGCTCTGCCCTTAAGGCCTCCTCAGGAAAACCGATGTCTGCAACCGTAACATTTCCCGCATAGTCCCTTCCCGGATATACGGCAGTTCCAATCTTCTCCCAGCCAAAGGCTACGGTTTCATCTGCTTTCAGAGCAATCCCCATCACCGCTCCCGTACCGGAATGGATCCCGGAAGGAATATCGACAGCAATGCACCATGGCTTTGTTTTTCCATTCCCTTTAAGAATCTCTGCTGCAAGCTCCATACAGGCTCTGTATTCTCCCTGGATTTCCCGGCTTAATCACACCGAAAGGCCGTCGAAAGAATCCGCAGTTTTCTGCTTCCTCTTTCATAAGTTCCCATTTTTTTACAGGTATCCCCAGCTTCCTGGCAATGGAAAGCTGGAGCTTTAATTCTTCTGTCGCCTTTTCCTCTGAACTGGCCAGAAAATAACTGCAGGAAGTCCTTTTAAATAAACCATCCGGCTGCCGCCGCTGCATCCGCTCCATTATTTCCCACACCGCACAGCGCCCAGACCGGACTGTGTACGGCAAATGCTCGGGCTGCCTTTAATGCGCAGTCTGCGACCGCCAAAGCTGCCCGCTCCATTAAAACCAGGAAGGAATCCGACCTCATGGATGGTGTAATGATCCACTGCTTTCATCTTTCTACCTGTCAGAAGGGTTCTCATATCATGTTCTCCTCTCTGCGGACGTTTCCTTTTCGCCCACTGCAAATGCCATGGCAAAATCCTCTGTATTGGAGATAGACACATGGATCTGTGTCAGCCCCATTTCCTCAGATCGCTTTTTAGCGCCGCCGTAAAGATTGACATAGGGTTTTCCAAGCTCATCCCGAAGCACTCGATATCTCCGGGCATAAATCCCGGAACCCGGTGCCGAACATCTTTGCCACGGCCTCCTTCACAGCAAAAGAGCCGGCCAGCTTAGAGGCAGACCCCTTCGCTTGCCGGCTTTCCGTCTCCGTAAATGTGCGAGCGACAAAATGAGGCCTCCTGCAGGCCTTTTCCATGCGCTTTATTTCGATCAGATCGGTTCCAACTCCCAGTATCATCCTACTTGCTTCCTGTGCGTTCGTTTTTTTCATCCCGGTCCAGCATACTGCATACCCGGTAGGACAGCCGCATCAGACTTTCAGACAGATGCACATTTTCCACAACTACATCCTCCGGTACAACAAGATCCGTATGGGCGAAATTCCAGATTGCCTTGATTCCTGCTGCTACCAGACGATCCGCAATCTCGGGAGCCTTTGTCTTTGGTATGGTAAGAGCCGCGATCTGGATCTCATTCTCTTTATAAAGCTTTCCAGATCGTCCACGGACCGGATTTCAATCCCGCGGATCACCAGACCGATCAGCTTGGGATTGATATCAAACATCCCTTTGATCACAAAACCTCTCCGTTCAAAATTTGTATAATTGGCGATTGCCTGTCCCAGATTTCCGGCTCCGATGATGATCAGATTGTGCTGCTGGTCGATTCCCAGAATCTTTGCAATTTCCGAGTACAGATATTTTACATTATAGCCATAGCCCTGCTGTCCGAAGCCGCCGAAATTATTCAGATCCTGGCGGATCTGAGAAGCTGTAACCTTCATGCGGTTGCTCAGTTCATTGGAAGAGATACGCTCCACTTCTTCTTCAATCAGCTCCCCCAGATAGCGGTAATAGCGGGCAGTCTCGAAATAACCGCTTTCGATATTTCCTTGCGTTCCATCCTGTGCCACCCTCTCCTTATATGATTCAATCTAATGCTTTCTATTATAATCGGGCGTTAAAAAAATGTCAAATCACTTTCAGGATGTTCTTGAAAAAAATATGTTCCTATATTATACTGATTGGTGCATATTATGCAAAAAACATAGAATTTATGCTAAAAAAGGAGTTTTGAAATGATCCTGTCATGCAGCAACATCAGCCGGTCCTTTGGAGATAACCATATCCTCAAACGGGTCTCATTTCATATAGAGGAACATGAAAAAGCCGCTGTCGTAGGGATTAACGGCGCGGGAAAATCCACTCTTTTAAAGATCATCATCGGTGATCTGGCACCAGATGAGGGAAGTGTAACCTGGGCCAAGGGCGCTTCCATCGGATATCTGGCCCAGCATCAGGATCTGGAGGGCGCTGAGACCATTTATGACGCTCTTTTAGAGGTAAAGCGGCCTATCCTTGAAATGGAGGAGCGTCTGCGAAACCTTGAACAGTCCATGAAATCTGCCTCCGGTGAAGAACTGGAGGCTATGCTTTCCGAATACAGCCGCTTAAACCACGCGTTCGAGCTGGAAAACGGCTACGCCTGCCGCAGTGAAATTACGGGGTATTAAAGGGTCTGGGATTTTCAGAGGATGAATTTTCAAAGCCCATCCAGGCGCTCTCCGGCGGCCAGAAACCCGTGTATCCTTAGGCAAGCTCCTCTTAACCAAACCCGATATCCTTCTTCTTGACGAGCCTACCAACCATCTGGACATGGAGTCCATTGCATGGCTGGAAACCTATTTAAAGGGCTATTCAGGAAGCGTGATCATCGTGGCCCACGACCGATATTTCCTGGACCGTGTGGTTACAAAGGTCATCGAGCTGGACAATGGCACCGCCACTGTGTTTTCCGGCAATTACTCCGCCTACAGCGATAAAAAGCCATGCTCAGAGACGCACAGATCCGTGCTTACTTAAATCAGCAGCAGGAAATCCGCCATCAGGAAGCGGTCATTGCCAAATTAAAATCCTTTAACCGTGAAAAATCCATCCGAAGGGCAGAAAGCCGTGAAAAGATGCTGGATAAGATCGAGCGTGTGGAAAGCCAGTGGAAATCAACGATTCCATGGATATCCGTCTGGAACCGGACGTAGTCAGCGGAAATGATGTACTCACCGTCACAGACTTAAGCAAGTCCTTTGATACTCAGACATTATTTACACATGGCAGCTTTGAAATCAAACGTGGGGAACGGATTGCGGTTATCGGAAATAACGGTACCGGAAAGACCACGCTTCTTAAGATCATAAACGGCCTGATCCCTGCTGATGCCGGAGAAATCCGCCTGGGCGCCAAGGTTCATATCGGCTACTACGATCAGGAGCATCAGGTCCTCCACATGGATAAAACCCTGTTTCAGGAAATCCAGGATACCTATCCCAATATGAACAACACTCAGATCCGCAATACCCTTGCTTCTTTCCTCTTTACCGGTGATGATGTGTTTAAGCTGATCAAGGATTTAAGCGGCGGCGAACGGGCCGCGTTTCACTTGCAAAGCTTATGCTTTCTGACGCCAATTTCCTGCTCCTTGACGAGCCCACCAACCATCTGGACATTACCTCAAAGGAGATTCTGGAAAGTGCATTAAACCGATATACAGGAACGGTGCTTTACGTGTCCCATGACCGCTATTTCATCAACCGCACCGCTACCCGGATTCTGGATCTGACCGGACAGTCCTTTGTAAATTATATCGGAAATTATGATTATTATCTGGAGAAAGGAGGATGTGGAGGCTGCATTTTGCAGGACGAGGCTCTGAGGCTCCAAAATACAGCTTTAGGCCGTCCGGCTGATGCCGGAACGGGAGCTTCTTCCGGTACCGCTGCCTCCTCTTCTGCTTCAGATACAGGCCAAGCTTGACTGGAAGGCTCAGAAGGAAGAGCAGGCACGCATCCGCAAACGTCAGAATGAACTTAAAAAGACCGAAGACGCCATCCACCAGTTAGAAACAAGAGACAGCGAGATCAATGAGCTGCTGGCGTTGGAAGAAGTCTATACCGATGTGTCCAGGCTGATGGAGCTGAACAAGGAAAAGGATTCCATCAGTGAAAAACTGGAAAAACTTTACGAATTATGGGAGGCACTGGCAGAGGAATGAAATTAAAACGTATTCTGGCTCTTCTTGGAGTCCTTCTCCTTGCAGGGCTTGTTCTCCTGTTTTTTATTCTGGCTCTTACCGGGGCTTCCAAAAATACACTGATGGCTGTGGCTTTTCGATCCTCTTCTTTTCCGTCCTGTTTTATGCTATGGCGCTGATGGCAAGGGTATTAAAGCATGGAGACGATCCAGGTCAGGAAGAGGATGAACGAAAAAAAACATTGTAGGTTATTGATAAAGCGGGAACCTCCCGGGAGTATGTTCATAGGCTGCGGTCATGAAAATGACCGCAGTTTCCTTTTTTACGATAGGATCTGAATTTCTGCTGTCAACCTCTGCAGTTCATTCCGTGTAAATCTTACTAATTTTTTTCTCTATGAAATCCCCTTAATGGCTGCTTCCCCATCGGATGAATACCATCTTCTGTTTCACGGACAGGGTATTGTCCTGCCAGCTGCTCTAAATATTTCTTTCATTTTTTCAGAAGGCTACCGTAATATTCTTCCTGTGTCAACTATACATCCCACACATTTACTGGATTTCTTTTATTTTCATTATCGGGTTTTTCTCCCATTCCCGGTTTATTGTCCATTTCTCCGGGTCTTTTACCATTCTCCGCCGGTTCCCTTTCCATGGGCGCCCTCCCGCCTGTGGGAACTTCGCTGTTCTCAGGCCCCCTACCGCCTTTAGGTATCTCACTGCCAACGGGAGCCTTTCCGTTTTCAGGAATATCGGTGCCGTAAACAAGACTGTCCATAGTAATCGTTTTCTCCTCCGTACCGGCTGTTAATGAATAGCTTTCTCCCTGTCTGATATCCGGGCTGCTAATGAGGACAGATGAATATTCTTTTTCTGCTTTCCAGGATAAAAGCTCTGTGCCGTCACTGTTTTTCAGGGCGATCTGCGTTCCGGCTTCCTGCGGATTCAAAGTAACCATTATTATCCCCTGGGTAGAAGATGGATCAAAGTTTTGTGCCATACCAGATGCGCCTGATGAAGCAAAAATTCCTCCTGTGACCACTGCTTTTCCATTATAATCCAATGAATTAATCCCATCTCCTGACGCGTTGATTCTCAGACTGCCGCCTGAAATTGAAATATAGGCTCCTTCCATAGATACAAACGGATCTTGTCCTTTTTCCATACTGCTTCCGTCTCTGCTCTCCGGCAGCATTCACACCGTC
>SCPP01000892.1_pt1 | contig 24068 bp, 39 predicted proteins | sample 6106811 | NCBI WGS metagenome assembly SCPP01 (sample SAMN10720449, study PRJNA508395) | human gut metagenome | isolation source: Participant 2 stool, 15 month | host: Homo sapiens | collected 2018
AAACTGCATCAGCGTATATTGAGGTTGAAGAAGGCAGTAACTTTGAAGGTACATTAATTTATTTTGCCGAAGATGATTTCGGTAATAAAACGGAAATGTCCTACAAAGATATAAATATCACAAATGAAACGACTAAATGCAGTATTGATACCACAAGCGATACATCAATTCCGCATTCAAATTATAATATAGTCCTTACAACAAAATCTCAAAATACTGTTTATTACAAATGGCAGGACAGTAAAGGTGAGTTTATTACGAATGACACGAAGTATAACGGCAAAAGTATAGATACATCAGCCGATATTCAAACGTCAAATTTAGACGGAACATATAAATTGATATGTACAGTTATACCTCCGTCTGGTAAGGCTAATAAGGTGGAAGTAGAACGATATTTTGCGTTTGACAATTCAGCACCTAAAATCAGTATTAAGCCGTTGAATGTCGGTACATACAGTGAAAATCAAACGATTTCGTTATAGGAAGTGACTTGTCGGGAATTAAAGACGGATATGCGAAAGTGGTGAACCCGGACGGTTCTGCGATAGAAGGTTTAGAGGAATTTATGCTTGATGTGACAGGTGACGCTATTTCGCAAAATATCCATATCAGCGATATTCCGAGCGGCGCATATGCACTTTCTGTAAGAATGACGGATAAAACGGTTTAGAGGCTACGGCAAAATCAGATACATTCTATATCAGAAATTCAATGCCGACAACAGACGTAAGTTTGATTACCGATTTGACGTATAGAGATAAGCCTTTAATTTCGTCGGAAGATTATAAATTAAAGATTGATGTAAGCGAAGATTTCAAAAATGCAGACAATACAGAAAATCAGAATTTATATTACAGAGTAAGCAATACGGTTGATACGTATGGTGAATGGATAAAGGCAGGGCGGTTAATAAAACCGATACCGGTTTAACTGCAAAGCATTGAATCTGATTCACCGATTATAGCGTTGGCAGACGGTGAAAATACTTTCTATGTACAGACTGCAATTTGTGCGGATAATATCGACACAGCCAAGATTAATATAAACACTGTACAGACAAGTGAATTTACATTCTTCTTGATGAAACACCGCCACAAACAAGAACGGTTATAAACAACGAACATATCTCCGAAAGTATAAAGGCAAAGTTTATCTTACAGATAATATTGATTCCGATTTGAAACTTGTAAGCAACAGCAGTGACGTTGAAGTAAGCAATTCGGAAGAAGATAACGTTTTCGATATAACCGTAAACAAAAATGTTGATACAACTCTTACAGCGATTGATTTAGCAGGTAACAAAACGGATATACCGCTTGTTATAAACGGTATTGATACCGATGCACCGACCGCTAATATTGAAGTTAGCGAAGTTATGAGCGGTGACAGAAAAGACAGTAAAGTGGTAGTAAACATTAATGACGCAAAAGAAGACGAAGTGCGTTTATTCCTGAAAGCGAATACAACAGTGCAATGTCTGACGGAAAGATAAAGACAGCTATCTTGAAAGCTATGATAACAGCATAATTAATGTAAGTCAAACAAGTTCGGTTGATGCAAAGTGGGAGAATGAAAAGAACCTGACTTATACTGTTAATATTGCAGGAACAACCGAGAATTATTATGTTGGTATTCGTATGACGGACAGTGTAGGAAACAGTACAGATGTTATTTTTGATAAAATAATGTCGGTGCAAGATACTGAATTAAAACTTGATTATACGGTTGCACCGAAAAGCAGGACAAAATCTATTGTAAAACTAAATTTCAATATGCCGGTGTATATACTTCCGCAATCAAAATCGTGTCAGTTGCCGACAGTGATGACGGTAAGACCTTAGACGAAACAAATCTTGAAATAGCAAAGCAAAATGCATTGATATTTGCACAATCGCAATCATTTACCATAACCGCAAACGGCAATTATAAAGTATATGCGGTTGACGATATAGGCAGAGGAAAAGTCTTTGATTTAGAAATCACGAGCGATAAGGTTGAGTTCGATAATCTTAGCGGTGTTAAAGCGACTACTTATACGGGGATAAACCGATTGCCGACGGTAAAATGACAGGATGTAATGTAGTTGATGAAGATTGGAATTCTTACAGCACTACCGTTGTGGTTGAACCTATTGACGCAGGTATGCTTTTAAAGCCTATTGAGGACGATTCTGTAAACAACGGATTGAATTTTAACGAATATGACTCTAAACAATATAAATCACAAAGTGGTGAGGGTTATACAAAACTTATTTATTTTGTAAATACAATGTATGAACCGGGTACAGCCGGTGAAATAGTAACAAGTAACGAAAGAACTGCAGACATCAATTTATTTGAAGAAGGCAGTGACGAGTCTACTTGAGCATAGCAACGGCGATAATAGACAACATCGACAATACACCGCCTGATTTTGAATTTCAGTACAGTCCTGAAATTATAAAGGTCAACAATAGTCTATATGACAATGACCGAATATTAAAACGTATACTCCGGGTAATGTAACATTTACCGCAACTTTGCAAGATAAAGATTCTGGAATAGAAGAAATTGTATTGGGCGAAATATGGGACGAAAAGAATGAAGTACCTGTGTCTGTCAAAGTTCCGTTAAAGGATTCAGACGGTAACTATATTGATTATACGGAAAATTCATGGACTTGGGACGGAAATGAATACGGACACCCTGTAACTGTTGAATTTTTCGGCGACAGTGATCCTAAGGGTGTAAAGACGATAAAGTATACGTTTACCGACAATGACTCTATGGATGCAATAAGGTGCTATAACGGTGCAGGCGATTGCTCGTATGTATTCGTGACGGAATTGGAAAGTATTACAACTCTTGACTGTATCTACAAAATGCCGATAGAGCAAGGCGAAGATAAGGACTATACACTTCAATATTATTATGAAGATAATAACGGCGAGTGGCAGGAAATTACTGATACAACGGCATATTACAGACGGGTTAAAGCCGTAATAACTCCTCAAGACCGAGGTGTGGAAAGAGAGCTTAGAGTTAGAAATAACAACGGTTCTTTTGAAAAATACTTGATTCATATGAAGAACATTTCACATTCAATTTAAAAGATAAATACGGTTATAAGTCGGAAGTGAATATCGAATACGAAAACTTTGACGAAACAAGCGGAACGATTGAATATGCTCTTTCAAGTATGGCAAAGACAAACAAACCTGTTACCTTGACTATTACCGCAACAGATAACCAAAGCGGTGTCGGTGAAGTTAAGCTTTTAAGTAAGAAAGGTGAAATAAGCGTTACAAATAGCGGCGAGTATACCGCTCAAATATCCGAGAACGGTGCTTACAGTATTGTAATGTATGATAAAGTCGGCAACAAAGCGGTTAAAACTTTAATGTAAGTAATATTGACAATAACGCACCGACGGTTACAAGTTGCACGCTCAGCACGAATGAAATCACTTCAAAGAGTGTGAGTGCGACATTGCAGTTCTCAAAACCGAATGTTCACATAACATCGGCAGAGCCGATTGGAAGTATAACAAATTCACAATACAGTATTAATTATTCGACATCGGTTATCACATTTACAGAATCGGGTTCGATAAGTGTGTTCTTTAAAGACGATTACGGCAATGAGGGCAGTGATATTGTAACTGTTGATAATATCGACAAAACACCTCCGTCACTACCGCGATAACCGAAGTAAATCGGAAAAACGGAGGTTACGGTTAAGTTTGAAAAGCCGTTGACACTGCCGGTAATGTGATAGATAAAAGACGTGAACTTGCAGATGTGACAGTAAATTACGGCGGTATAGCACAAGTTGCGGATAAAGCGGAATATGTATTCTACGAAAACGGTATTTACACGTTTAAAGTTTATGATGATGAAGGTATATCGTCATACTTGACATTGGAAATAAAAGATATAGATACTGTTGCTCCGAAGATTACGGAAATCAGATGGAGTTATGCGTATGATGTATTGGAAAACGGTGTATGGCAGAAAAATCAATGCAAAAGACCGTTACTCAAACGGTGAAGCGGGATATGTTTTGCTTCCGATATACATCCGATAACAAATCAAGACGTTACTGTGACGGTTGTAACGGATTCCGATACACACCAGTTGGGCAGCAATGATGAATATAAGACTGAAAACGAAAGGTGTATACTGACAACGGAATGTATATATTCAATATGGAAAAGAACAATCGTTTAACGGATATATACGGAGTTGACGTTGAAGTTATTGATAAAACACCGCCTGTTATTGATTTACTCGGAAAAATGAACTTATATTCTATGAAAATACCGCAATGGGTGAAACGTACACTAAAGATTATTTAACAAAACCGAATGTTGCGTTTAAGGCGTATGATGAATTTGCAAAAGGCACTGATTTGAATGACAGAGTTATAATAAAAGATTGGGGTGGATTTAATCCCGATGATATAACTCAAAACGTGTTCGATTCAAGTATTCCGTATACGATAACATACGAAGTATCGGATAATGCGCATAATACGACAGAGGTAAAACGTAGTGTAAGACTTGTAGGTATGTATGATACGGTGGCACTTGTAAACGGCAAATTGCCTGATTATGCAGGTCGAAGTGAAGTAGAGGGTGATGAAATAGCAATCAGTCTAAAGAATTTTCCGATACGTCAACGGCATATGTACGTTACCAAAAGGTCTTAAAACAATAGGACAGATGAAGAAAAAGGAATTATGGTTTCAAGAACGAGAACGGTGAATTTAAAGTATCAAATCTTGAAGAGGTTGGTATACATTCTATGTTCAGACGGATAAACGTGATTATTTCAATTTACAGGTTTATCTGTATAATTAGGGATTTTAAAATGTACCTATAAGGTACAGAAAGGAATGGTATAAAGCGATGAAAGCATTTAAAAGAATTATTTCATCAATGTTAGCACTGGTTATGTTTGTATCAATTTTCCTCTCGGCGTATTTGCCGAGGGGAAAACGATAATATATACAGCATAACTAACGGCTATCTTACATATTCGTTTAATGCCGATACGGGCGGATTTGCAATAGAAACCGAAGAGGGTAATCCCAAAAAATTCTTGATAACAATATTCCGCTTTTGTATTCTGACGATAAAGAAAGAAGTAACGGAACATCTTTTATTACGGTAAGAATAGGTAATAAGGATTATATATTCGGTCAGGATTACGGCTTTTCGGAATGAGTTCACATCTTGATACTCCGTAGTCAGTGAAGAAGGCAGATTAATCACTATACCTTGGACGATAAAGGGGTTACGGTGACATTAAAAATTGCACTCGGCACTGACGAAAACAATGATATAACAGGTAATGCGGGTATTTCGTTTGAAGTTACGAATAACAGTGGCATTGAAGAAGATATAAGCGTTCGTTTGCTTTTGGATACGGCACTCGGAAATGAAATTGACGCACCGTATTTTGTTGTAGATGAGGCAATTCGACCGACAATGACGGAAACTGAATTTTCGGGTGATGATGTACCGTCACAAATAAGATGTGTCGATTCACTTGCAAACCCGACAAAGCTTGCATATATTCTTACAAAAGGCTGGAACGGCGGCAGTGAAGCAAATCGTATCATAGTCGGTCATTGGGCAAATCTTGCAAATACAAGATATACATATACACCGGATAATTATTGCGATTTCACTAATTATTCAAACGATTACAGAGAGCCGGACAGTGCGGCGGCAATTTATTGGGAAAACAGAACAATCGCAAGCGGCGGAAGTTATACAGGTGAAATGCTTTACGGTGTAGGTAACTTCTCGAACGATAAAGACGATGCAACTCAAATAAATATAACAGCAGGCAGAGTTGAACTTTCCGATGATAAAAGACATATAAAATGACGGGCAATTTGATGTGACGGTTGAAATTGACAATACAGGTGATGACGCTGTTATGCTAAGCTCGGCAATGCTCAATATAACTGTTGATAACAGTCAATTTGAGATTGTTTCGGGCGACGATACAGTCACATTTGATGAAATAGGCAAAGAGATAATAACAAAAGTATACGTTTAAAGCTGTTCCGCAGACGGACTTAACGGCAGGCAGAGTATATGTATCACTTACCGCAACGGCTAACCTTGAGGACGGAACACAAAAACAGTCGAAACGGCTGCAGAGAAAAATGTTATATTGCAGTCCGTAACAGGCAATGTGCCGATAGTGCAGATGAATAAAGTTAATCCGAAATCGTATGGACCGGCGGCGAAAAAGCCGTTACCGTATCGGGTAATATGTCGGCATTTAAAGCACTTTCGGCAAATCAAGGCTGGGATTTAAAATTAAACATACAACAAGCGATCATTCTGTTTTGATAGAAAAGAAGAACATAGCTTTTCTTGACGAAGAGTATGAAAATATGAGTTTTCGACTGATGAAGAACTTGAAGTTGGATATTATGAATTAGTGTTTGAATTTACAGATCCGATTTTTAATAGAAATTCGGCAAATCAATAACTTGTGAACATAAACTTCAAGTGTCGGCAGACGAAAATACAGACTTAAATCTTACGGAACAATAGCACTTGTTCGTACAACCGATAAATCGAATAATACCGATTATGACTTTTCACTTTTGCAAATGAGGGTGAATATTTAAAGTTTATAACGGTGAAGTTGAAAAACAGGCGAATTAAATAAGACAAAGATTAAATATAATTTTGGTGAAAAAAGAGTCAATTTGTGATAATGAAATATTGCTTACCGTTCGTGCGAATGTTCGAGAAATGGAACGCGGTGATGGCAATAATAAAGAGATATTGGCAGGCAAGTACGGCAGACGGCGATGTTGTAATCAATAATATGCTGTCATACGAGGGTGATACACCGCTTGAAATTTATGAAAAACGGTTCATACACAATAAACGGTGACGGACTTTTAAAGGTTGTAAATTCTATCAACGTTTGGAGAAGTAAATGGAGCTTTACCGTTAATAAAGGCATTGTGTATACTTTGGACAGTGAGATTGACGGATTATTTTGCTAATGACAATAAACCCGTAAAGCTTTGACGGTGCGGCAACTATGATTCAGTCGGTCGGCGGATTTTTGGTAGATTTAAAATACGGTGAAATGAGTTCACAGTGGTATGACAATTCCGACGGTATGGTTACATACGGTATAGGATTCGGCGGAAGCATCAACCGCCGATTAAAACAAAGAAGAATAATAATCAAGAAACCAAAGATTTGACGGCAGATCAAGAGGATATTTCCGATGAAATGCAGAGTTTGTTTGACGAAAGTCTGACGGCAGACCAAGAAGATATTTCGGGTGATATGGAAAGTCTTTTTGATGAAACACCCAAACAAACGTCTACAGGTGACAAAATCAAAAAGATACAAACTTTCAGAGGAAGTTTATCTGCGGAAGTAAATAATGTACTTTTCGGTGAAAAAGGCAAGGTTGAGGAAAAGGCTGTAAAGGTTGAAGGTACAGGTTTTATAGGAATAGACGCGAAAATGTCGCTTGCATTGCCTAAAGACGTTTTAGGTTCACTTGTTTCAAATGCACCGGGTATATATGCAAGCGTTACCATAAACACAATAGACAATGTATACGAATTAAATGCAGGTCTTAATATCAAGATTATTGAATGTGAGGGTATACTTGCATTTAAAGAAGTTAATGTAAAAACAAAGATGTTATAGTACCGGATAAAATCGAATTTTATATCCGTGACGGACTGAAAATTCCTATTGCACCGCCTGCATTGTTTATGACAGGCTTGGGCGGCGGTATAAATGAACTTGCCGATACCATAGGCGGTGAATTTGACAAACTTCCGCCGATTACTATATTGTTGTTCACAAGACTTGAGGCTATAGGTACTCTTGTGGGGATTTTAATGCCAGAATAAGCCTTGAGGGACTGTCGCTTAAAGGCGATATGAAATTAAAAGTATCGGATTCTTTGCTTGATTTGAAAGCAGGAATAAATGCAAGATGGATAGAGCCTTGGGAACTTAATCTTTACGGTAATGTAAGTATTATAGACGGACTTATAAAAGGCGGTATTACAATAAATATTGCAGATGATTATTTCTACGGCTACATATTTGCAAGCATTTGCATACCGGACAGTATTCCGCTTGTGGGCGGTAAAGAACTGCGGTGTTGAGGCGGCTGTATCTGATGAATTTATCGGTGCAAATATCAAGATTATCGGTATCCGTTTCGGTGTAATATATTATTAGGGTAAAATGTATCATTCGGTAAGAATGTAGATTTAAGTGCACCGCCGCGAGGCGAAATAACTCAATGAGCCTTATGAGTTCTGACGACGTAACAGGCTACTACGGAACTAATGTACACGAATTGTCTGTTGAGCCGATAGGTATGATGACAGACGGCAGTGAATATAAAGAGGCAAGTGTAAATGTAGAAAATGCTCAAAATCAAGACGCATTATTGCTTGAAATACCTTATACAGGTTCAGGCAACACCTGAGGCAGGCGAAATTACACTTATAAATGCCGACGGAGCCGTAATAAACACAATTTTGGACGATGGGAATGGTAACGGAAATATGCTTGTACAGCGCCGTGACGGTGACAATTATATTTATGTAACGGTTACGGAAAAGGATAAAATCATAAACGGTAAGTGGACTGTAAGATACCAACACCTAACATTACAATCAAGTCATTTAATATGAACGGTGTTGACGGTATAGCAGGTATAGATTCGTGCAGTATATCACATTCATCGGAAGATTCTGCCGAACTTACAGCGTCATGGACAATGAGCGGAAGTACCGATAAAAAGGGACAATAGACGTTTATTTGACGAAAGACAAAGATGTTTTGAAGAAAGTCAAAACAGGTGACAACAAAGGTGATTCGTTAGGAACTAACATACTTCACAAAACAGACGCAGAAATAAAAACGGCAGTGAAAAATTACACTTCCGGACACATTTGAAAGCGGAACGTATTACGCAGTAACAACCGTATCTACAACAGACGGAATAAGTCTTGCGATTAGTGATACACCTGTAAAATTCAAGAATAAAAACTTCTAAGTCAGTTTCAAATGTGCATATCAATTACGGTGGTAACGGTAATATATTTGTGAATGTAACAGATCCCGAAAATGCCGATTATACGCATTATATAGCTGAAATTGTTGCGGAGGATGGCAGTGTACTAAGTAATAATGTAGGTCAGTTTGAAAAGGCTCAAACTTCGTATTCGGCAAGGAGGCATATCTTGAAACAGGCAAAACATATTATGTCAATGTAAGAACTCTACGTGAAGAATACGGAAAATCGGATTCTTCTGATGAATATAAGACTTGGTATTATTACGGTGATGATGTGGTTTCATCGGATAAACTTGTAATGCCTGAAAAGGATATGCCAAAGTTGAAAGAGGTAAAACAAACTTTGACAGCACAAAAGAATATATAAATGACAAAATATTATTGTTGAATATGTATTTGACAATGATGTGTTTATGGAATTGTCGGTAAACGGTCAAAAGGCATACAGTGACAATAAATTTAAGAAAGAATGGAAGTTTGTTTTAGATGACCTTGAGGACGGCGATTATGTAATTGATTTCACAGCTTATACGAGCAAAAAGACAATATAAGCGGTAAAGATGCAATTATAGGCGACAGTGATGCGAGATTGGCATTCTCAATAGATACATCAGCACCTATATTGTCGCTTTCGCAAAAATCAGCTGAAAGCGTTGAAAATGTTTCAGCAATATTTGGAGCGAATACTGTGATAACCGAAGATGACGGAAGTTACACTATTGAGGGATTAACAGAAAAATCTTCGACTCTTACAATAGATGGAGAAACTGACGGAATTACGGTTAATGAAAACGGAAGTTTCAGTATTACCAAAAATTATCAGATTATGAAAATTATAAATTGCATACGCTAAAAGCTGTAGATAACGCAGGCAACGTAACCGAACTTATGGTATATGCGGTGCGTAAAGGTAGTTTTGCGATTAAAGAAATTGAACTTAAAAATAACGGTGAGGATATTCAAACTGTTGATGGCGAGAAAAGATTTCAATGAAAAGCGGTCAAAATTCAAAGCTTTCGGCTTTGCGGTCCTTGACGACGGAAAAGAATTTGAATTAAGTGACGATATGATTGATTGGAGTGTGTTGTACGAGAAAAATCATATCGCACTTGATGAGGGTGATAACCGCCGCATTGTCAAAGGGCGAAACAGCGGTAAAGTTAAAATGAATACCGCAAATATTCAAACTGCGGAAGACAAGAATATAGAAGACGGATTTTCTGATTATGCGGTAATTGAGATAACAGGCAATTCAAAAGAAGATTTGATAGAAAAGATTAAAGAGGCACAAGAACTTCTTGACAATACACCTAATGCGTCGGACAGTAAAAAGAATGCTTTGCAGGAGGCTATTAATAAAGCACAGGAGCTTGTTAATGACAGTAACGCAACAGAGGACGATTATACACAAGGTGTTGCGGCATTAAATAAGGCTATGGAATCCTTTAAAAACACAGGCAAACATTCGGGGGAGGCTCATCTTCGGCAAAATATAAGATAACATTACTACCGTCGGAAACGGAAAAGTTACATTGTCAAGTACGGAAGTTAAAGCCGGCACAAGCGTAATGTAACATCAGTTCCGAATGACGGCTATATGGTAAAGGATATTCTTATAAACGGTGTCAGCGTTGGCAGTAATGCTGAAGTGTATACCGTTAAATCGGTATCTGAAAATATGGAAATTCAGTAATATTCGGCGAGAAAACCGATTTACCGTTTATTGATGTTGAAAGACAGGTTGGTTCTATGATAATGTTAAATATGTTTATGAGCATAAATTTATGGTCGGTATAACGGATATAACATTTGAGCCACACAAAACTTTCAAGAGCAATGTTTGTTGCTATTCTACATAGAATAGACGGTGAAAAGAGGAAGGCGAATGTAAATTTGAAGATGTTCAAGCGGTGCATATTATGAAAAGCAGTTGCTTGGGCAAGCACTAACGGCATAGTGGCAGGAATATCGGCAGCAGAATTTGATCCTAACGCAGATATTACAAGAGAACAAATGGCAGCGATTTTGTACAGATACGCAAATTACAAGAAGATAGATACACAAGTGGGAGATAACACAAATATACTTTCATATGATGATTATAACGATATTTCTGAATATGCAATTCCGTCAATGCAATGGGCGGCAGGCAGCGGATTAATGGTCGGAAAACAGACACAACACTTAATCCGAAAGACAATGCCACAAGAGCAGAGGCGGCAGCGGTATTTATGCGATTTGTAGAAAATTTTAATGATTAAAATAATAGACCCATCAAAATGATGGGTCTATTTGAATGTTTTCCTGAATTCGGTTGGCGTAAAGCCTGTATATTCTTTAAAATCTTTAGATAGCTTTTGAATTGTGGAAAAGCCTATTGTATCGGCTATAAAGGCGATAGAATGGTCTGTATACAGTAAATCATATTTGGCGGTTTCCAAACGCATATGTTTAATGTAAAGTGCGGAGTTATGCCGAAATGTTTATTAAAAATCGATATAAAGTATTTCTCATTAAATCCCATTAAATTTGAAAGCGACTTTACAGAAATCTTTTCATGAATATGATTTTGATATAGTCATTTATAAATTTGACAAATTCATCATCTTGTATTTCATCGTGTGGTTTGGCTTTGTCGCAACTCAAAAATATTGCTAAAAGCTCAATTAAAATTGATTTTATCATCAGAGCCGATACTGCGTCATTTTTTAATCTGAGTTCGCTTAATTTATTAAAGAGCGACTTTACATAGTCTGGATTTTCAATATGAACAACATACGGAAAATCAATTATATCAAATAACGACTTGCCGTTAATTGTTGCGGAAAAGTCGCACCAATATTTATTGTAGCAAGTTTCGTTTTCGAGTATAGCGATACCCTTGAATTTTTCGGCAACAGTACCATATCGTCTTTCTTTGGATAAAATTCTTCACCGTTTACCGTTATCTTACCTTGACCGTCTAATATCAAATAAAACAATCTCTCATACGAGTATGTTCTTCTCTTGACCAATCGGGACATAAGCCGTTGTCTATTAAAATAAAGCGTATTTCTAATTTTGAAATGTATTGATTAAGCAGTTGATTTTGACTGTGTGGATTTTCTCCCATATGTATCACCCCTAAAAGTATTATAAGAAATATTAATTGTTTTGTAAATATATATATCTGACTTTTGATAAAAAGATGTGACTTTTAGATACACAAAACGATATTGGCTATGTTAAAAATACAATTAACAGATAAAATGTTTAGGGAGGAATGAACGATGAAAAAAATTGATTTCGTGTATACTGTCGTCAATGCTTTGCACTTCAATAGGTATATTACCTGTAAAAGCAGAGCAAACACCGTATTTTACATCAGAATGTAGTCGGTTCACAGACGTGTTACGGAGATGATACAGCTGAAAAACGATTGATGAAATCTCGAATGTTATTCAGGGAATGAGAATTAATCAACCTGTTTTCAGAACAAAAGGATTATCACCAAACACGAGTTATACAGTAAATCAGATTTTAAAGGACGGAACTGTTTTAAAAATGAAACCGTTGTAGCCGATGAAAACGGTACAATAGAATTTAAACATGTACGAAATTGCGAAGAAGTTGAAGTTTTAAACGGGGAAACGGTAGTGGCTTCTTAATGCGGAACTTGAATATAAGAACGGCGTTGCCATTACATCTGCTCCTATGTCATATCAAATTTATCAAAGAGATGAAAATAATAAAGCAGAAATAAAATAAAGGGAAAAACCGAAAACGAAACATTTGTCAGTGTCGATATTAACGGAACAGAAGAAAGTGTTACGGTTTCTGGTAATGAATTTGAATATACTAAAACTCTTGATACAGGACTTTATGATATAACTGTAACATCGAACAAAGGGAGAGGTTGCAAAGTATGAAAAGTCGGTATTGGAGATGTTTGGGTAGCGGCAGGACAGTCTAATATGACGGATATGGGTGCTGTTACAGATGATTTTTCACCGGAAGATGATGACCCGATAAATGAAAATATGCACATAATTTATGCTGAAGATTGTACATGGCAACAGATGTCACATCCGGCAGGAGAAGGTCGTTTCTTTAAAACGGGAGTAAGAACATCGCCGGTAACAAGTTTTGCAAGAGAATTAGCGAAAAATGTACCGATTGGCGTTGTTCAAACATCAGTAGGCGGTACGAACATTTGGCAATGGATAGACGGAATCAGAAATGACGCAAACAGCGGATATTTATTTAATGCACTAAAATCATGCTTTGATAAAATGCCGTCAAAAATATTAAGGGTATTTTATGGTATCAAGGGTGTAACGATGCGATAAATGAAAACTACGCATATGATTATAAAAATTTGCAACAAAAGTATTTGATACAATGCGTGATTTCTTCAATGAAAATACACCTATAATCACGACACAATTAAATGACGCAAATCAAGACAGTAACAGTTCACAAGGTTATTATGATGCGTGGTCATATGTAAAAGATATTCAACGTCAGAACGAAAGTTTATATGACAATGTTTATGTTGTTGGTACAGGTGAATTAGAACTCGGCGATACTATTCATAATAATGCCGCATCAAATGTGAAACTTGGTGCAAAATGGGCGAAAGTCGCAGAAGCGGTTGTTTACGGAGATGAATCTGTATCATATGAAAATGCACAGATAGATACGGCAAAAGTTACCGGCGATAATGAAATAACATTAACATTTAAAAATACCGACGGATTGAAAGTTGCCACAGGAACAAAACGTATAGGAATTACAAATGTATCTGGAGGAGGCTACAAAATTCCTTTAGGTGATTTAACAAAAGAATTTACGGTAAGAAAAGGTGCAAGCCGAAAAGTTACTGCATCAAATAAAGATAAAGGTACAGAAATGACAATAAAAGTGCCGAAATTCAAGCTGATAAAAATCTGTTGTAATTACAACAGAAGAAGATTTAGCGGGTGTTATAGCGGTTGATTGTATGTACGGCAAGAGATTTACGCCTACACTTGTAGATGAAAAACGAATGAAAGTGTATTGTCATTTTATAATGTAATTGCGGAATATGAAAATAAAATTCCTGTTACAGAATCTTTTGAAATAAATGCAAAGGATTCAGCCGATTTGAATAATGTAACTAAAACCGCATCAGACGGTACAATGTATGTCAACAGTTGGAAAAACGGAAACACGGATAATACATCATATGGTCTTGTTGAATTTGACTTGGAAAATTATGATTTTTCAAAAATAGTATCTGCAAAGTTGGCGGTTTACGGAAATAGTATCGGTAGAGATAGAAACGGTAATATAACAATTTCGGATATAGGAACAGATTGGGACAATACTGCGATATACGGCGATATAGCATATAATCCTACAAAAGAAATAACAAAGATAAATTCAAATACTGCAAGTGTATTTCCGGTAGGCAATTATTCTGAAATAGATATAACGGAGTATTTAAGAAAATATTCCGGAAATGAAATAGGTATAGGCATAGCCTCAGATTATGCCTCTGATGTAACTTTGTCAGGTAAAACAGTGAAAACCCTCTAAACTAATTATTCAACCTGGCAAAATGGTAACACTTTCATATACTTGCAACGGAGAACCTTGTGCGGATATGGAAGTGACAATAGAGGCAGTCGGTGCAACAGAATATCAGACAACAAAACATACAACTGATAAAGACGGAAACGTTGTTGTTTATTTAGCAGAGGGCAGTTATAAAGCAACAACAGAAAAAAATTGGTGTGAAATGCCACATCAAATACATTTACAGTATCAACAGACGATTTGTCAAATACATATACTGTTGAAAAGAACAATGAAGAAAAGCCAAAGCCGGTAGAAAATCCGACATATACTTTTGGTAACAAATTCAATCAGATAAAAACGTTTAACACATCATCATTATCTGAAACAAAGATTGCCGATACAGGATTGAGTGTATCGACAAGCGGTTCAAATTACAGTAATGTTGTAATAATGGACTCATCAACGAAAACAGGAACAGGCTATTATCCGCTTGGAACAGGACTTAGTGATAACGGATATTATTTGTTTATGGGTACGGGTGGAAACAGCAACACATCAATGACGCTTAAATTTGACAATCCGATAGAGTCGGAAAAATACATAAAAATAACATATGCAAAACCGACTTCGACAAATAACGGAAGTACAAACAGAAGTGCAGGTAATGAAAACACAATGTCAATCGACGGTGAAAAATAGATGTACAATCAAATTGTGAATTTGACAAGTGGTACACAACAACAGTAAAATTATCTAATCAAACATCGCAGATTGATTTTGCTTTTGGAAAATGGAGCTCAATAGCAATTTCAAAATTGAAATTACAGATACGGCAGATATGTTGGAAATTACATCTGACACAACTGAACAGTATATAACATCAGAAAATCAAACAGTTCAGTATACTGCGAAAGTTTATAAGAGCATTACAACAGAAAAGACAAATCAGAGATTGTTTCAAAGGAAGTGAGGATACAACGGCAAATATCACTTATTCGGTAAACGGATATAACGGTGTATCAATAGATAATAATGGTTCTCTCTCAATTACTCCGTCTGCAACTGCCGGAACAGTAACAGTTTCGGCAGAATGTGGCGGAATAAAGAAATTTATAAATTTAGTACTTAAGTCACTCGGTAATGCGAATGCAGTTGAAATTTACGGTGATGAAGTCGTACATAGCGGAACATCAAAGTATATTGCAATTCAATCGCAGACGGTGTGGTTATTCCTGCTCGTGATACAAAATGGGAGATAGTCGATAATACGGAAGGAGTGTCAATATCAAACGACGGTACACTTACTGTTTCAGACAGTGCTGCTGACGGTATTGTGAAAATCAAAGCAACGCTTACCGTATCATCTGTTCAAACGTCGGAAGTAATTGATGAACTTGAAGTGACAGTCAGAACAAACAATTCTGAAAATTGTCCGTATGAAGTAAAAGGTTTGTTATTGAAAAACGGTGAAACAGATGTAAAAATGCAAGAGGTATAGACGGAATAATTGTTGATAAAAATCGACAGTACAAACGACTATATTGCCGTTGTGAAAGTATTTGATGAAAATAAAAAGCTAATCAAAGAAAACAAAATTGCTATCGGTGAATTGACTGACGGAGTACAGAAGATAAACACTGATATTGCTTTTGAAAAGCATCATTTGTAAAGGTATATATAGCAAAACAAATGATGAGTATTCAGCAAGCGATAATGAATATGACATTGTAAATGTCACAAAGATTGATGAAAATTTGAATACAACTACTATAATGCAAAATAAGAGCGAAACCGAAACAAATGCAACGCTTATAATGGCTCAATATAAAGACGGAATATTAAAGCAAATAAACGATAAAGAAGTAAAACTTCAAAAGGCAAAAATAAAATTGACTTATCGGATATTAAAATAATAAACGGAGCTGATATAAAGATTTTATTATGGAGTGACAATATGACACCTTTGGCAACTGCATTAACAAAGATAAGTGAAAACGAAGATTATAAAATAGGCGAAGTTGTATCTGATGAAATATTCAGTACAACCACAGGAGAGTATTCAAACATTCCTCTTGTTTCAGATTGGTTGACAGGTGCAAAATCGGGACTTGGTATGGGTGCAGGTGTCATATCACCAAGTAGTGTACCGTATGGAATTGATCCGAATTTAGTTGATGTATCAACTTTGAATGTAAATTATACATATGACAATAATTATCAAGGTGCAACTGCCGATAATGCACTATGGTACAAGACAGGTGCGTTTCTTGCAAGTGCCAATGGGGCAAATAACAGTATCTACGCTCGTGACGGTGCGGATTGGGAGCAACAAGCATTGCCTATCGGAAACGGATATATGGGCGGTATGATTTTCGGACTTCCTGACAAAGACCAAATTCAGATAAATGAAGAAACTTTCTGGGCGGCAGGATACAGAGGAACTCAAACAGGGTTAATTCAAATACTGTAAACAGTAAAATGAGTGAAGGCATAAACGGTTATATGAGCGTCGGTAATATTTTTGTTGATTTCAATATGCAGAAAGGTGCGACTATCAATAATTATTACCGTGACCTCAACCTTGACGAATCTGTTGCTCATGTGAGATACGAATATGATAATAAAAATTTCAATCGAGAATATTTCGCAAGCTATCCTAAAGAAGTACTTGTATTCCGTTACACAGGTGATGATTTGAATTTTGACGTAAAACCTGTTTCAATGCACCCGGGTAATGTAACTGTAAATAACGGTGAGATTAAAATTGTCGGTAAATTAAAAGACAGTGAACCGTATTCATCGGGCGGTAATGCGGCATGGAATCAAGAATCCGATTTGGAATATTGCACTATTATAAAAGTTATTGCCGATGACGGTACAGTGACAGACGGATATAATTCGGTTAATGTATCTGACAGTACAGGTGTAACAATACTTGTAGCGGTGGCAACGGATTATGACCCGACTCAGTTTGAACTTAATGCAGACGGAACTGTCAATATGTCAAAACACCGTATAAGAATACACAAGGAGTTAAAGCGGCTGTCGAAAAGCAGAAAAAGAATACAAGGTGCGTCTGAATTAACTTATGAAGAATTGAAAAATGAACATATAAAAGATTATAAAGAGCAATTCGACAAAGTACAATTTAGTTTGACGGATAATAATGAAATATGTTCAGTACCTACAAATGAATTGCAATTATCATATAAAAACACAGTAACCACAAAATCTGTTGATAATAAGACAGTCGTTTCATATGATGAAAGTGCGTATGCAAATCTAAATAAGCATCTTGAAGAACTTCATTACAATTATGCAAGATATTTAATGATTTCATCATCGCGTTCTACAACTATGCCGTCAACACTTCAAGGTAAGTGGTGTCAGTCAACCGCTGAAATATGGGGTTCGTGTTACTGTATTAATATCAATATGGAAATGAACTATTGGTTTGCAGGCGGTGCAAATCTTCTTGACAGTGGTAAATCACTGATAGGTTGGTTTTAATTCACAAATTCCGGCAGGGCGTATAACGGCTAAAAATATGTATAAAGTTACTCCGAAATCATATACGTTTGAAAACGGCAAGATGACGTTTACAGACAGTGCAGATGATAAAGATGATGTATTTATTATGCACACAAAGCAAGCAATAATGGGAACAACAGATATGACAGGCTCAACAAATATTCAGTCGGCAGGTAATACCGCATGGCTTATGTATAATCTGTGGGATTTGTATCAGACTTCGGGCAATAAACAACTTTGGCGGACGAATTATATCCGATAATGCGAAAAGCGGCAAATTTCTATACGCAGTATTTCTATCAAAATCAACGCAGAACTACAACAGATACTGAGAAGTATCCTGACGGATATTATTATACTACTTGGGAAGGTCGTTCACCGGAGCAAGGACCAACAGAGGAAGGTATAAAATATGACTTACAGCTTGTTGCGGGTATGTACGATTATACTATAAAAGCGGCAGAAATATTAGGTGTTGATACCGATAAGGTGAGTGCGTGGAAAGAAATAAGAAATCATCTTGAAATACCTGTGGAAATAGGTGGTGACGGACAGATTAAGGAATGGAAAGAAGAAACAAGCTATAATACAGACGCAAACGGAAAAACGTTGGGTGACCCTGTACACAGACATATTTCACATCTTGTTGGTTTGTACCCGGGAACACTTATAAATCGTGACACACCGGAATTGTTAAACGGTGCGAAAGTAGTACTTGAAAACAGAGGTGATGATTCAACAGGTTGGTCATGCTCGAATAAATTCTTACTTTGGGCGAGATGTCTTGACGGCGATAAAGCACTTGAATTATTCCGTTATCAATTAGCACAAAAACATATGCTAATTTGTTTGATACACACGCACCGTTCCAGATAGACGGTAATTTCGGTTCGGCGGCAGGTGTTATGGAACTTCTTATGCAGTCACAGACGGGAACTGTTTACATACTTCCTGCATTGCCTACAGAATGGAATAGCGGTGAAATAAGCGGTATTAAGGCTAAAAACGGTGCAGAAGTATCTATTAAATGGAGTGATAATAAAGCAACGGATAAAGATTACACCGGTGTTGACGGTAATATTACAATCGGTTACGAAAAGATAATATATTAAATTAAACGGTGAGAATATAAATTTGTAGACGGCAATTATTGAAAATGAGAAGGAGAAATTATATTCACTGAATAATTGTTATTGAAACTGATATTTAAAGAGAATTCATAATATATTCTCTGAATTCTTTAAAAAAAGAAATTTAAAGAAACAGGATAGGATAATTATATCCGTCTTTAATCAAAACTGCTTTAAAAATTCAAAGAAATGTTAAAATTTTAACAATGAATACAAAGGAGATTGTTAAATGAAAAATAAAGTACTTTCGTTACTGCATTACTGATAACCGCGTTATGCACGACTTCGGCACATGCGGCGGAAAATCTTATAAAAAATGATAGCTTTGAAACTGAATTACTCGGAAGAAACGGTTGGCGTTTTGAATTTTATATAAAGCCAAAGTTTGGTTGTAAATGAAAATGAAAACTCTGGCGGGAAGTGTAAAACAGATCGGTGCAATACGGATTGGACAAGCATAAAATCGAATTTGAATGTAACAATACTCAAGAGAGTTGAACTGAAAAGAAATGTGACGGATTTATGTTTGAATTTTATTGATAAAGCCAAAGACGGATTGTAAGTTATTCAGCCGATTATAAAATAAGCTGTTTCTTTCTTGACAATCTTGGCCGGGAAGTTATCCAGTAAAAACGAACACAAAATATCGGTAAATACTGATTGGACAAAGCATAAAATCGAATTTGAATGTAACAATACTCAAGATTATTTAGCATATTTTAATTTGTGGGACAAAGCGGACGTTTATGTTGATGATGTTGTATTGAAAGAAGCCGATGGGTACATATCACGTCTTATGACAGGCATTGACGGTGACGGTGCAATAAGTTATTCAGCCGATTATAAAGGCGGTAAGCTGTTTGGCGTGGCACTGTATGACGAGAATAATAAACTTATCGGTTTTAAAACAATATCAACATTTGAAAATGTGAGCGGTTACGGCAAATATACAGTGAAGTCATATTTGCTCGAAGACGATAATTTGCGTTCAAAGACACAAGAAATTGAATATAACGAGGACAGCAGTAAAAATGAAGATACGTCAATCGGTAAAGCAAAAGTCTGACATTATCGGAGCATAATGCAATAAATGTCGGTGATGAAAATAAAATATTGGCGCCGTTATTATGCCGGAATTTGCGTATGACAACAAGGTTGCATGGAAAAGTTCTGACGAATCGATAGTAAAGTAAGCGAAAACGGTATTTTAACAGCTGTCTCAAACGGCAATGCTACAATTACCGTATCATCAGAGGACGGAATGCTTACGGACGAATGTAAAGTCACAGTGACCGACAAAAATCCGAGCGACTGTCATTGAATAAAACAAGTATAGAGTTAACCGAGATAGATTCGGTTTATCCGTTATCGGCAAATATTGAAAATTCCGACTTGGTTTGGAAATCTGACAACGAAAATATTGCAAGCGTGACAGACGGAATTGTTACGGCGAAAGGCAAGGGTAAAACTACAATTACGGTTTCAACTTCTGACGGTAAGCAAACCGCAAAATGTGCGGTTAATGTCAATACATCTGACAAAACTATCACAAACGATACATTTTTAAAGACACTGACGGCAATTATATATATTCACAGGGCGGTTGTATTCAAAAGTTTGGTGACAAATATTATTGGTATGGTGTAAAATATAAAGAAGCGGATATATATGCTAAAAATCCCGAAAACGGCAAAGCGGGAAATGCCGCTTACGAAACATTTACTTGTTATTCGTCGGACGATTTGGTGAATTGGGAGTTCGAGGGTTATCCTCTTACCGGTGAACCGAACGGTTGGGTTGGCAGAATGGGTGTTGTTTATAATGAAAACGCGAAAAATATGTGTTAATTTCAATATGCACCGGGTATGGTTTATGCGGTAAGTGATATGCCTGAAGGACCGTTTAAGATTGACCATATTCAAAAACATTGCCAATTCAAAATGATGTTACAGGTGACCAAACTTTGTTCCAAGATGATGACGGCAAAGCATATATAATATGCTCAAGTGCAAACGGACGTGCTTATCAATATGTAATTCCGCTTAGAGAATCAGACTTTTGGATATAGACGAAGAAAATATCAAAATGCTTTTCTATGATGAAGACGGCAGTTACATAGATGAAAACGGCGAAGTGGATAAGAAAGACAAACAGGTATAGAGGGTAATTGTATGTTTAAATATAACGGCAATTACTATTATACAGGCCTGATTTATACGGCTGGAATTCGTCAAGAGTGTATGTAATGCAGTCTGACAGCATTTTGAGCGATTACAATAAAAGATACGGACTTCCATATATAATGAATAACACACGAGATAGTTTGCTCACAATTCGCAAACAGGCTTCTATACAACGATTCGGAAGTGAAAACGATTTGATTATTTATTGCGGTGACAGATGGGGCGATTTTGCAGGTAACGGAATCGGATATAATCAATGGGTACCGCTATCATTTGATAAAGAAGGCAAACCGTACTTTAACAATTCTTCATCAATGGAAGTTGACGCTGAAAAAGGTACTTGGGAAGTCGGAGGGTAATAACTATTTCCAATCGAATTTGAGGCGGACAGAAAAATAACAGCAACACCAACAGGTTGGAAAGTGCGTGACAATGTCGGCAATTATTCTGTATCCAATGCACGCGGAAAGGTTGACATCAGTAATTTTGTAATACAGGAAACTGCACCGGAAGATTATATTTCAGATTTGTATCAAGAAATAACTGATTTACAATGGAACATATACAATGACTGCGTGGGTAAAAGTGGCGGACAAAATGATGTAATGTATACGCACAAAGCGGTGACGAAAAGAAAACATATTCCGTTAAAACAAATATTGATGATTGGAAAGAAATTGTTGTTGCAACAGATATAAAAGTGACAGACGGAAAATGTACGAAGTAGGACTATATTCGGACGCTCACGCAAATGAATGGGTACAGATGGACAATGTGAGATTGGTTAAAATATAGAATAGAATAGTAATTCGAAATCAAGCTTAAAACTAAGCAGATTTCTTTTGAAAAAATCAAGAAATATTGACAAAATCGGTTAGTTATGCTAAACTAATTAAGGTTAGAGGATACTAACCATTTGCGATTTAAAGCAAGGAGAATATATTATGAGTACAGCGATTATAGTAGCAGTATTGATAGTTAGCAGTTATAGCTATTAGAAGTTATGCTAAAAACTGACTTCGGGGTGTTGCGGCGAAACCGAACACGTTAAGAAAATTAAGGTTGAGGATAAAGATGTGTGCATTATCCGTACTGTGTTCAGATAGGCATAGACGGAATGACTTGCAATCACTGCAAAGCGAGAGTCAAAATACACTTAACAGTGAGGACGGCGTATGGGCAGAAGTTGATTTAAGCCAAAATTTAGCAACGGTATGAAAAATAATTTATCTGAATTATTTTTGAAAACTTGTTTCAAGTGCCGGATATATGACTACATACAACGCACAATAATATTTACGTTAATATAAATGCAGAAGATTAAATTCTTCTGCTATTTTTTGTCACAAGACAACTTTCTAATTTATACATATGTGCTATAATAGTAGTAGTTAAAATATTTGGAGGAATGTATATAATGAAAAAGTAAAGGCATATCAAATCAGATGGATATGCTGAATGGAAGTATTTTTGATAAAATTTTATATTACACCGTTGGCGATAAAAGTATATTGCAGCAACTGTTTAATTCGGTTGATGTGGCGGTTGTCGGAAGGTTGCGAGCAGTGAGGCTCTGGCGGCGGTTGGAAGTAACAGTTCGGTATATAACTTGATAAATCTGTTTGTAGAATTTCAGTCGGTGCGAATGTTGTCATAGCAAATTATATAGGGCAGGGAAAAACAGAAAAATTCAAGATGCAGTTCATACTGTAATGATAGTTTCGCTTAAGCGGTGTATTTCTTGTGTTAGGATTGATGATTGCAAGACCTATTCTTGAAATTATGGGAACACCTGAAAATGTAATAGATTTAGCGGTATTGTATTTGCACATTTACTTTTAGAGATGCCGTTTTTGATGATATATATATTTTGGACAGCTGTTTTAAAAGTAAAGGTGATACAAAAGACCTTTGTATTGTCTGATTATATCTGGAGTAATAAATGCCTGTCTTAATTTGTTGTTTGTAATAGTATTCAAATTAAGCGTAGCGGGAGTGGCGATTGCAACGGTAATAGCTGACGGAGTGTGAGTGCAGTTCTTATAATATATTTTCTGATGAATGAAGAAGAAACAATCAGATTAAGGCTTAATAAATTAAAATAAAGAAAAGCGAATTGATAAAAAGTTATCAAAATAGGTGTACCTGCGGGCTTGCAAGGGTGGTGTTCTCTGTTTCAAATGTCTGTATACGAACTGCTATAAACAGTTTCGGCTCTGACGCAGTTGCCGGCTCTGCCACCAGATTGAATTTTGAATATTTTACATATTTTACAATTAGTGCATTTGTACAAGCGGCAGTAACATTTACAAGTCAAAATTACGGTGCAAGAAATTTTAAACGTTGTAAAAGATATCGTATACAGTATGATTTCAAGTGTGGTTATATGCGGATTGATGAGTGCTATATTTGTTGTGTTGCGTGACTTCTTCGCAGAAATTTATACTACTGATAAAGCCGTTCTTGAATATGCGTCAATAAGGATGGTCCACGTATTGTTGTTTGAATGTTTGGCAAGCTCGTATGAAATAGGCGGTGCGGCATTGAGGAATTGGGATATTCAATGACTCGGCGGTGCTTACTGTATTGGGGTCGTGTGTGTTTAG
>SCPP01000435.1_pt1 | contig 23981 bp, 44 predicted proteins | sample 6106811 | NCBI WGS metagenome assembly SCPP01 (sample SAMN10720449, study PRJNA508395) | human gut metagenome | isolation source: Participant 2 stool, 15 month | host: Homo sapiens | collected 2018
ACCATATGCAACATATGACCTTGTAAAGATGATGAAAGAAGAAGTTAAGATTCTATTCAACTTCATACTCACTACACAAGCGGTGAGGGCTTCAATGGTTTACCTAAAGGCTATTGAGGGCAGGTGTAGACGTAATCGACTGTGCTATATCACCGTTAATGGGTACATCACCAACCCCACAAAGCCTGGTTTGCGGCTCTTCAAGGTACAGAGTACGATACAGGCTACGATTTGGATAAGCTTATCGAAATCTGCACTCAAAAGCCGCTAAAGAAGAATACATTAAGAGCGGTCTTATGAACACTAAGGTTATGGGTGTTGACGTTAATACTCTTGCATTCAAGTTCCGGCGGTATGCTTTCAAACCTTGTATCACAGCTTAAGCAACAGGGCAGAGAAGATGCATATGATGAAGTGCTTAAAGAAGTACCTCGTGTTCGTGCAGACTTCGGTTATCCTCCGCTTGTTACACCGTCATCACAGATTGTCGGTACACAGGCAGTACTTAACGTGCTTATGGGAAAGATACAAGATGGTTTCTAAGGAATCAAAGGGTCTTGTAAGAGGCGAATATGGTAAGTGCCCTGCTGAAATCTCTGACGAAATCGTTAAGAAGATTATCGGCGACGAAAAGAGAATTACTTGTCGTCCGGCTGACCTATTAAAGCCTGAGCTTGAACAGATGAAGAAAGAATGCAGAATGGATTGAACAGCCTGAAGATGTATTGTCATATGCATTGTTCGGTCAAGTTGCCGTTAAATTCTTTGAATACAGACGTGCTCAGAAATATAAAATTGATGCAGATTTAGTGGATATGGAAAATAAGACATATCCGGTTTAATTGCGTGTTTAGTACCGGACGAAATATTTCGTCCGGTATTTTATAAAAATTTTAAATACAGGAGGATATTATGATTTTGGATTTATAGGCAGCGGAAATATGGGCGGTGCTATAATCGGCGGAATTATTAATTCTGATATAGCAAGTCCTGAAAATGTAATTGTTTCGGATAAAATGAACAGGCATTGAAGAATATTAATGAAAATACGGTGTTAAAGTGACATCGGACAATAAAGAAACGCAGATAAAGCTGATGTATTGTTTTGTGTGTAAAACCGCAGTTTTATACGGTGTAATTGATGAAATCAAAAACAGTGTTTCAGATAATACAGTAATCGTTTCAATAGTCGCAGGACAGGCGATAGAAACGATTGAAAAGGCTTTGAACATGATATTAAACTTTGCGTGTAATGCCTAATACACCGGCTTTAGTCGGCGAGGAATGGCGGCATTGACACCGAACAGCAATGTTACAAAGAAGAAACAGATGTAGTTGTAAACGTGTTTAACAGCTTTGGTAAAGGTGAAGTCGTATCGGAAAATCTTATGGATGCCGTAACGGCTGTCAGCGGTTCGTCACCGGCTTATGTGTTTATGATGATTGAGGCAATGGCAGACGCAGCTGTTATAGGCGGTATGCCGAGAAGTCAAGCATATACATTCGCCGCACAAGCGGTACTGGAAGTGCAAAGATGGTACTTGAAACAGGCAAACACCCGGGAATTAAAAGATATGGTTTGCTCACCTGCCGGAACAACAATAGACGCAGTTGCAATACTTGAAAAGACGGTTTCAGAAACAGTATCATTGACGCAATGGTAGGTTGTATGAATAAGTCAAAAGAACTTGAAAAAATAAGATAAAACAATAACGCCACCGATTTTATTATCGGTGGCGTTATTATATATGAACGTAACATTGTATTCAAACAATGTTAAATATATTATACACTATTAATTGTAAAATTCAATAGAAAAATAAAATCTTTTAAAATATCTCTGATTTTTAAACATTATCGAAGTATGATATATATTTTACGGGTGCTTGTTTATTAAATAAATACTCATATAAGTCGATAAAATAGTCGTCTGTCATACTTTGCGATGTAATCCGTCACAATATCATTAAAATCACTGTTTTTGTATATTCGTATCCCGAAAATCTGTTTGAATAGTCGATTAATTCAATATGATGCTTGAATATCGGCGATGATTTTATGTCATTTTTAAATCATAAAGCAACTTATTGTATATTTCCTCAAACATCGGTTCAATAGTTTGTCGTATACGTCAGAAATTTTGCTGTTTTGATATATAACACGGAAATTGTCTTTTTACTGTTTTAGTGCTTGATAGTGCTTTTCATCAAGCTGTATAAAAATCTTGCCGTAACTGTTTTCAACGATATTTACAATAAGATTATTTATAATAGCCGCATTGTATTTGCCTATTTCACTTTCGGCGAAACACTTTCACTGTCAATCAGCTTGGTTTTATAGCGTCTTGGCGGTCTTTTCCGATATAAGCAATCATATCCGAAATTCTGACAACACAACCTTCAAGCGTAGACGGTACAAGTCGGTCTATTGCGGATTGGTCAATATAACATTCTTCAACCTTTGCGTCAAAATCCTTGAAATTGTCAAGTTTTGACGGACGGTATTCTTTGCACTCGAACTCACCGTTGTGACAAAGTATTCCGTCAGTGTTTGAAGGCTGATGTTGAGGTTAAATATTTTATCAAGCACACGCACACTGTGTACGTTGTGATTGAAATATCGTCCCGTATTTGCATGATATGATTTGTTTAAGAATTTTTCGCCCGCGTGACCGAACGGTGTGTGACCTATGTCGTGACCGAGTGCGACAGCCTCTATTAAATCAAGGTCAAGACCAAGCATTCTGCCTATATTTCGCGCAATTCTTGAAACAAGCTGAACGTGCAGAGCACGGTGTGAAATATCATCGTTTTATAAAAAGAAATACCTGTGTTTTGTCGGCATAGCGGTTGTAATATGGACTGTGCATAATTTTTTCAACGTCACGCACAAACGCAGGCCGCCAAAGAGTGGCTCTGTCGTGTTCCTTGTCAATACGGCGGATTGCGTTATCCTTAAAACCGTTGCCGTCAAAAAGTTCTGTATTTATTTTGTTTTGTAATTCATCGGAAAGTTTTTCGTAATTTGAATCTGAACTCATTTTATACCTCCTCGTTTTAATTGATTATACCATAAAATGCGGAATATAACAATATTCGTAACAATAAATTAACAATTACAGTAGTGACAATTAAAAGAATGTGATATACTATATGTAGTATGAAGAAAATATTAAAGTAAATATAAGGAGCGAGAATTATGAAAAAGTGCTTTCGGGTATGATTGCGGCAGTTATGACAATATGTATGTCGGTATCTGTATTTGCGTCACCAAATTCAAGCGTATCTATAAAATAATGACAGTAAGTCAACCCCTGTTACATATGAATATGCACCTGATCAGTTGGGCGAAACTGTAGATCGATAAAGCCGTTGATGACAAAACTTGACGATTTGTTCAAACAGTCGTCTGTTGTTCAGACTCTTACAATATCAAGCGAAAGTGCAGAGGGTGATCCGGTAGATTTTAAATTGAGATTGTCTATGTCGGAAAAACGTCAAACGATGTAAAACCAGAGGCCTTAAAACACCGTCACCTGACGAATACAGTGCTTTGAATTATTATAATATAAAAGTAACGGATTCAAACAATAAGCTTATTTATTCGTATGCGAATGACGACTCTAAAACGGATAACAGTACATATAAAGATGTTCCGTTGGGAACAATGAACAGTTCTGCGAATACTGAAAACAAAATTATAAATGTAACGGTATCGGTAAATAAGTCCTTGAAAAATTCTGATGCGGCACAATATGCTGAAAAACTTGATTGGAGCATTGTTTCAAGCGTGAAAAAACAGAGACTGCCGAGACACCAAAGGCTAAGAAGAAGTTGCAAAGAAACAACCGCACCGACAACGGAAGTAACAGCGAAGGAAACAACTAATCCGTCTGTAAAAGAGGATAAAACGGTGTTGTTACATTGGCACAGGGCGAATATATTTGCGGTGAAGATATTGACCCGGGCAGATATACTATGACAGGTAACGGAAAGTTCATGTTTACACAGAAAACGGTGAATTAAAATCAACAATCGCATTAAAGGATAAAAATTCATCTGCAAACGGAGTTGAGGAATATCTTATAAATTTGACAGACGGTGAAAAGATAAAGGTTGAATCTGAAACTAAATTCACACCGTATACTGCAACTGCGACCGCAAAACCGAAAGCAACCTCAACAGCAAGTTCATCGACAAAAGCTACAACAAAGCCGACAGCTACACCGAAAACAACGGCTAAACCGTCAAAGAACAATCCTAAGACAGGGATAACACCCTATCGTAGCATTGGTTTCAGTCGGTATTCTTGCGGCAGGTGCATTTGTGTTTATCGAAATTAAAAGAGAAAAACAACTAAACTAAAGTGAAAGGGCGTGTATGATGGTGAAAAACGACTTACTGTCATACAGGTCCTTTTAGTTTGATATTTGTAGGTGTTGCGGTTATCTCGGAAAATATTTTTATGATTCACATAAGGCTGAAAGCGGTTTTGATGAATTGAAAAAGTGGTTGAGAAAACGGAACGTGCAGACGCAACGGACGGTTATATTGATAAACGTGCGGATAACGGTATGCTTGAATGTTATTACTCGTTATATCAGCAGAATAATGATATGGTAGGTGGATAAAGATTCCCGATACACCTGTCGATTATCCTGTGGTAAAGTATAGCGACAATGAATTTTATTTGCATAAGAATTTTAATAAGGAATATCAATTCAGCGGTATACCTTTTCTCGATTATCAGTCGAATGACGAATCGGTGAATAAAATTATTTATGCACATAATATGAAGAACGGTACAATGTTTGCGTCACTTGCCGATTATGAGGATAAAAGCTTTTATGACGCTCATAAAAATATAATGTATGATACATTGTATGATAAAGGCGAATATGAGATTGTGTCCGCGTTTACGACTAAAGTCGGTGCAAGTAATGAATTTAAGTATTACGATTATGCGGATATAGAGTCGGAGGAGCGGTTTAATGAATATGTAACTCAGGCAAAGTCACGTTCGTTTTATGATACAGGCGTAAATACAGTGTACGGCGATAGCCTTATAACACTTTCAACGTGCGTATCATACGTCAAATGAAAGATTTGTCGTGATTGCAAGAAAATAAGAAAATACTTGAAATCAGCTTTGAAATATTATATAATATATTGGTATGTTAATAGTGTTTTGCTCTCGTAGTTAAGTGGATATAATAAACCCCTCCTAAGGGTTAGTCACCAGTTCGACTCTGGTCGGGAGTACCACGTCGGAATGGACTACGCTCCATTCCGATTTTTCTATGCAGAAAAATAATTATTATATTATTAATAATAGATTGCTCCCAAATTTGTTTTGGCCATGTGGTAGGGGAACACCAAATTGTTTTTGAAAGTTCTGTTAAAGATATGAGTATCGCAATAACCTACGCTTTGTGCAGTTTCTGTTACGGACGCGTTTGTGTTTTAAATACAATGCCGCGGTATTCATTTTAAGTGAAATAATATAGTTTTGCGGACTTGTTTTATATTCATTGAAAAGTCTTGTTAAATAACTTCTGTCAATTCCGACATATTTTGCAACGTCCGAAACGGATATTTTTTTATGAACATTTGTTTTATAAACGTTTCTGCTTTTGAATATATTCTTCGGCATTGCTGACGGTATTAATTTGTTCGCCGTCTGTAAGGCAGTAAATGAAATTCCAAAATTTTGCATGAGCAATTCAAAACACATTTCTCCGGACGAAATAATATTACAGAGTGCATTGCCGACCGAATTATTCTCATCATCGGTATAAATCGGCGTGCTTTCGTTAAGACCGACAGACTTTAAAATTGACTGCGACATACTTCCGTTAAATTCAATCCATCGATACAACCAAGGGTCGCTGTCATCGGCTTTATAATATGTAAGCTGATTTGGCGATATAAGAAACATCTGCCCTTTATGAAGATGATATGTTATTTTCTGTTTGAAAAATACCTTTACCGCTGTAAACATAATGCAACAGATAGTTACTTCGTACACATGGTCCGAACGAATGATTTCTATTGCATTGTTCTTCGCCGTATTGTACGGATAAATATCGGTAGGAATAAACTTTGTATATGCGTAATATGTATTTATAAAACAATTCATTTTACTCAACTCCTATTTGTAGAATATCACATTTAGACACATACTGTCAACACTTTGATATTCTATTTTCGTAAATAAAGTGATATTATAATATCACAAAAATACAGGAGGATATAAAAATGATTGTCAGAAACGGAAAAACAACGCACCTTATCGGCAGAGATATAAGTTATATAATGTTTGAAAACGAGGACGGAGACCTTTTGAATTTTCATTTCGGAAAAAAGATAGCGGATATTGATTATTCGCAAATGAAAGAATGGGAAGAAAAGTGGGGGTTTGTTTCAAACAGATTTTGTCTTGACAATTATCCGCAGGAATATCCGTCTTACGGCTATTCTGACTTGAGAAATCCGGCATATCAGGTTGTAAATAAATTCGGAAATGCTGTTTCAAGACTTGTGGTGAAAGAATATATAATTCATAATGAGTGTGCCGTTCAAACCGACGGTATGCCTTGTCTTTTCAATAAGAATAAAAGCTGATACGCTTGAAGTTGTATTATATGATGAAATTATCGACTTGAAGTGCATTTATATTATACGGTATTTGACGAGTACAATATAATCGCCAGACATACTGTAATTATAAATAAATCAGACAGTGATATTAAGCTTTGAGTGCGTATTCGGCAGTATTGATTTACCTATGGACGACTATGAAATGATACATTTTGCAGGTTCGTGGGGACGTGAGAGCAATGCACAGAACAAAGCTTGAAATGGGAATGAAAGCTGAAGTCGAAAAATGCAAGAGGCGGAAGCGGACATCAGTTAAATCCGTTTTCAATGATTACTTCGGTTGGCGCGGACGAAACACATGGCGAAGTTTACGGATTTTCACTTGTATACAGCGGTAATCATTCCACAGTCGCAAAATAGACCAATTCGGCAATTTAAGAGTACAACAGGGAATTAATCCGCATCAGTTTGAATGGATTTTAGAACCGAACGAAAGCTTTTGTACACCGCAGTCTGTAATTTGTTATTCCGACAGCGGTATCGGTGCTATGACAAGAGAGTATCACGACGTTTTCAGAAACAATTTGATGAAAGTAAATGGGTAAACAAAAACGTCCTATCCTTATAAATAATTGGGAGGGTACATACTTTGATTTTACCGAAGAAAAGTTACTTCAAATGGCTGAAAAGGCTCATCAGGCGGGTGTTGAGCTGTTCGTGCTTGATGATGGTTGGTTCGGAAAGAGGAACAATGATACGTGCAGTCTGGGCGATTGGAAAGTTAATTATGATAAATTACCGTCGGGTATAGACGGATTGGCGGAAAAATAAATAAAATCGGTATGAAATTCGGTTTGTGGTTTGAACCTGAAATGATAAGTCCGGATTCGGATTTATACAGAGAACATCCCGATTGGGCAATTCATATTGACGAAAGAGAAGGAGTTCAGTCAAGAAATCAAATGGTGCTTGATTTGAGCAGAGATGAGGTTTGCGAATATGTTATAAATGCGGTGAGCGATATACTTGCAAATGCAAATATTGAGTATGTGAAGTGGATATGAACAGACAGCTTACAGATATGCCGAGATTGGGATATAATCACGAATACACGCTCGGTTACTATAAAATAATGTCCGCAATAACCGAAAAATTCCCTAATATTTTATTTGAGGGCTGCAGTGCCGGCGGCGGTAGATTTGACGCGGGAGTGCTTGCATATATGCCGCAAATATGGACGAGTGACAATTCGGACGCAATAGCAAGACTTAAAATGCAGTATTCGACTTCAATGTGTTATCCTGTTTACAGCATATCTTCTCATGTAACAGCGTCGCCAAATCATCAATGCGGACGTGATACGTCTTTAAAAACAAGGGCAGATGTTGCATATTGCGGAACATTCGGATATGAGCTTGACGTTACAAAGATGTCCGATGAAGAATTTGAAGAAATCAAAGCACAGATTAAATTTGAAAAGAGAATACAAGACCTTATGTGTAACGGTGACTTGTACAGATTGATAAATCCGTATGAAACGAATTATTGCAGTTGGGAAGTGGTTTCAAAGGATAAAAGCATATGTTATGGCTTGCAAAGTGCTTGCGGTTGCACAAACAAAGAGTGAAAAGTTAAATTACAGGGACTTGATACGAATAAACAATATAGAAATACATTTACAGGTAAAGTTTACAGCGGTGATTTTCTGATGTATCACGGTATAAGAGCCAATTATGAAATGAAAGATTTTTCAACTGTTGTATTTGAATTTGCAGAGATATAAAATAAAAATCATCAGCCTTTTACTATTCAACTATTTTTCCGATAACAATTCCGTTTTCGTTTCTTTCAAGAAGAACATTTCTGAATTGGTCGTTTAAATCTATATCGGACGGTGCGTGGACTGTAATGTAATTATCTGTTTTACCCTCAAAAGTCCGTCTTTGCAGGTTGTTCAAAAGTACACGCATTGTTTTGCCTATAAAACGATTTATAAATTCATCACGCGTTTTCTGTGTTTCGGCGATTATTATTTTACTTCGCTTTTCTTTTACGTCCGGTGAAATTTGGTTTGGACGTTTTGCGGCTGGTGTTCCGCGACGTTGCGAATATTGGAAAACATGGGCGGCAAATTTTATATTGCGTACAAATTCAACTGTTTTATTAAATTCTTCATCACTTTCATCAGGAAAACCGACCATTATATCAGTAGTGATTGCAACATCGTCAAATGCCTCTTAAACCGTCCACAATGCCTTTAAATTGAGCGGTTGTATACTTTCATACGTTTTAATGTTTCGTCACAACCGGATTGAAGCGATATATGGAAGTGGTGACACAGCTTTTAGAATCCTTAATGCTGTCTATAAATTCCTGATTTAAAGTCATCGGCTCAATAGAAGAAAGACGTATACGCTCAACGCCGTCAATCTTGTCAACGTCCATAATTAAACTTTCAAGCGTTGTGTCACCGAGATCGACACCGTATGACGCAACATGAATACCGACAAGGATAATCTCTTTAAAGCCGTTGTGCAAGCTCCTTGATTTCTCTTACAACATCATCTTTGCTCTGCTGCGAACAGGACCTCTGGCATAGGGGATAATGCAGTAAGAACAAAACTGATTGCAGCCCTCTTGAATTTTAATAAATGCACGGGTTCTATTTGAATATTGCTTTATTTGAAGTTCTTCAAATTCGTGGTTACTCATTATATCCGAAACGTGATTAATGTTTGATTCGGTGTTAAGTTCTTCAACAAGCGTAACAATGTTCTTCTGTCTTTTGTGCCGAGTACAAGATTAACACCCTCAATGGCAAGAACTTCGTCAGGTGCGGTTTGAGCATAACAGCCTGTAACGGCTATAACTGCATTCGGATTAAGTTTTTGCACGACGAATAATTTGACGTGATTTTCTGTCACCCATATTTGTTACGGAACAGGTATTTATAACATACACGTCCGCAACTTCGGTAAATTCTTTTATTTCATAGCCGCTATCGGCAAATAATTCCGCCATAGCCTCTGTTTCATATTGATTAACCTTGCAACCAAGTGTATAAAATGCTGCTTTTTTCATCTTTTCAACCTTTCAAGTATATCTTTTGACAATATCGTTAAAAATACCTTAACGACATTAGTATTATTATATAAAATTTTTAAAAACGCAATAGCTATTGACTTTTCAGAAAAAATTGTATTATAGGTAATGTAAGAGATTACATATCACAAATAGGCTTCACGCATGAAATAAGGAGGAATAAAATTATGAAAACATTTGATTTATTACTAAGCTCTATTAATGACGTAAAAGATTTCGTGAATATCGTAAGTAAGTATGACTTCGATGTAGACTTGACATCAGGTAGATATGTCGTTGATGCAAAATCTATCATGGGTATCTTCAGCTTGGATTTGTCTAAGCCTATTAAGGTTGAAGTACATTCTGATGACTGCGATAAGTTTATGGAAGAACTTGATAAGTTTATCATTAAATAATGTAGCTTGAAAATTAAGCGTCCTTTAAGAAAAAGGGCGTTTTTCTTTTGAAAACAAATTTTAAGAGGAACGTTTTGATGCGTTCCTCTTTTCGTTTATTCCTGTTCATTTAATTGTGACGGAGTTTCAAGGGTTATGTGACCGATTTTGCACCGCGCAGTTCGTCAAGTACCATATTTGCGGCACGCCCATATCAATTTCACCGCCCGAAATAACAAAGCCGCGTTTTTACCGATTTTCTCCAACACTTCATATCCCTTAAGCCCCTCGACCGTATCAAGTTTGTATCGTGTACAAAAGTTCGTTCGGATAATTGTCACGTAGATAATCGCATAGGAATAGGCAAAGTTCAGTGTTCATTATTTCGTCTTTATAGCGCCTGTGTAAGCAAGTTTTACGGCAACTGTTTGGTCCTCGAATTTCGGCGGAAGAATACCGGGAGTATCAAGAAGTTCCGCGTCACCTTTAATTCTAAGCCACTGCTTACCGCGTGTAACACCCGGTTTGTCGCCTGTTTTTGTGCTTGCCTTACCGATAAGACGGTTTATAAGACTTGATTTTCCTACATTCGGAATACCGACCATCATTATTTTAAAGTTCGGTTTCGTCCTCTTTCTTTCACGGTCAATTTTATCCTGTATAAGTGCGCGAGCCTCTGCAATCACCGTATTAATGCCCATACCTGTCGTACAGCTTATCGGAATAACCTTAAGACCTTGCTCTGCATACCAATCAATCCACAGTTTTGTTCTGTTTTTATCTGCAAGGTCGGCTTTGTTTAAAACAAGCAGTCTCGGTTTGTTTTTATAATATCGTCAAAATGCGGATTACGTCCCGAAAAGGGAATACGTGCGTCCAATATTTCAACAACAACGTCAATTAATTTAAGATTTGCCTCAATCAAACGGCGTGTTTTCGCCATATGACCGGGATACCATTGTAAATTCTGCATAAGTACCTCGTTAATTATTTAGTAAGACCTATATCCGATAAAGGCCATATTCTGACTTGTGACTTACCTAAAATTGCTTTGAAAGGAACTTGACCGAGTTCTGATGAACGGCTGTCCTTACTGCGGGTTCTGTTGTCACCCATAACAAATACACAGTCATCGTCCACGGTGATAGGATATTCAACGGTAGGATCTATTGAAGTTGTTAAACCGTCATAATAAGGCTCGTCAAGCATTTCACCGTCAACATATACTTTACCGTCAACCAAGTCTATTGTTTGACCCGGCATGGCGATTATTCTCTTAACATAATACTTTTTCTTAAGATTTGAAGGCATACTGCTTTGTGCAAAGAATTTTCAAATGAAGAAAGTTCTTCTTTGTCTTTGATTCAGCCAATCTGTCAAAAGTATTCTTCACGGTTTTGTATTCACTGTCAAGAATGATAATATCACCTTGTTTCGAGTGTAGCCGAGTTTTGTAACTATAAGTCTGTCGTTATCTACAAGTGTAGGGAACATACTTGAACCGTCTACACGTACAATGTCAAATATAAAGCCTTTGATAAGCATAGCAATTACTATTGCGATAGCAAGTGTATATACCCATTCCCAAATTTCTCTTGCAAGGCTTGTCTTTTATCTTCCTTAGCAGTTGTTTTGTTACGTTCGTTCTTTCCTTCTTGTTCACTCATTTTTCTTCCTCCTGACATACTATATAAAATGATTATACTACATTTATATTCAAGTTACAATGAATAAAATGTTAATTTTAAAGACAAAAAAGGGGACACCGAAATGCCCCTTTCGTATTATAAGGAAATTAGATTCTTTCCTTAACTTTGCTGCTTTACCAACTCTGTCACGAAGATAGAATAGTCTTGCACGTCTAACTTTACCTTTCTTGAAACTTCAATCTTTTCAATGTTAGGTGAGTTAACAGGCCATGTTTTTCAACGCCTACGCCGTAAGAAACTCTTCTTACTGTGAAAGTTTGAGCGATACCGCCACCCTGTACTTTGATGATTGTACCTTCAAACATCTGAGTTCTTGTACGAGAACCTTCGACGATTCTTTGGTAAACCTTTACGTTGTTACCAACTACAAGTTCAGGTAAATCTGTTCTGATTTGGTCTTTTGTCAAAGCGTTAATGATTTCTTGTGTGTTCATCATTAAATCCTCCTTAATAATCTGGGACATTCGTGCCGACCGAGGCAGAGGACTATCCGTAATAACTACAAAATTATACCACAGTTCAAGCGTAATTGCAAGCTTTTTTTGAAAATTTTTCGACATATTTAAAAATCTTGCGTATTTATAAAATAGCACTCTATGAAAGGGATAAAATTATGAAATTTAAAACTGTTGTTATAACAAAAGAAACTTATCATAGCCGTAGTGGGTATTTTGTTTTAGGCGGTATTATTACGGCGGTGAGCTTAATTCCTCCCAAAACGGCGAATGTGTTTAATTATCAAAATGAAATATATGAAGATATACTTGCCGAGGGTCTGCCGAATAATAATGAAAAGACATTCAGCTTAAAGGATTTTGCAAAGAAAATATTAGGGTTTGATATTGAAAATCCGGAAACAATAATAAGTGAATATTCATCGGTATTTGACGGACAACCTCACAGACGGAGCAGGAGAATACCGGTGAAGAAATTGCGGAAGAAATACTGAGCTGGGAGAAGAACAAACGGAGCAAACACCTGACACAGTACAGGAAGAAGTACCAATGCCAGACAAATCACAAATTTGTACGGCGAATAATTTAAAGCTGAACAATGCGACAACATATAATGTGGATGTAAATGCTTTGTGCGCGGAGGAGTTTTCCATAAACACAGATGCGGACGGACCGAAAGTTCTTGTTGTACATACGCATACAACGGAATGTTATGACGGCGACCAGATGAACGGTGAAACAGAAAGAAATACGGACGCGAGTATGAACGTGGTTGCGGTAGGTGACGAGATATGCAGAGTGCTTGAAGAAAACGGTATAAAGACGGTACGACACAACTTATCATGATTATCCGTCATATCAAGGCTCTTATACAAGGGCGTTGTCAACGATAGAAACACAGCTTAAAACAATCCGTCAATAGAAATTGTACTTGACGTACATCGTGACGCATTTATTTATTCGGACGGCTCAAAACTTGCGGTTACGTGTGAAGAAAACGGAATATCGACTGCACAGGTTATGCTTGTTGTCGGTACGAACAGTATGGGATTGTGGCACGAAAATTGGCAGGAGAATTTGAAGTTTGCGGCTAAAATTCAAAATGCGGCTGAAATAATGTATCCCGGAGTTATGCGACCTATTAATCTAAGAAAAGAACGATTTAACGAGCATATGACTAAAGGAAGTTTGATTTTAGAGGTCGGAAGTAACGGAAATACTCTTGCACAGGCGAAAGAGGGCGGAAAAGATGTTGCAAGAGCGATTGCGGCGGTGCTTAATGCAAAATAATCGTTGCACAGACAAGCGATTTGTGATATAATAAAAATAATTATCGAATATTTTAGAGAGAAAATATGTCAAACGAAAGACAGAGTAAAATCAGAAATTTTGTATAGTAGCACATATAGATCACGGTAAGTCAACACTTGCCGACAGATTGCTTGAACTTACGGGAGAAGTTTCGAACGTGATATGGAGGAACAGCTCCTTGATAATATGGATTTGGAGCGTGAGAGGTATCACGATTAAGGCACACGCCGTTACACTAAAGTATAAGCGTGATGACGGAGAAATTTATACTCTTAACTTAATTGACACACCGGGACACGTTGACTTTAACTATGAAGTTTCACGTTCGCTTGCGGCGTGTGAGGGAGCGATACTTATTGTTGACGCGTCACAGGGTATCGAGGCACAAACACTTGCAAACACATATCTTGCAATCGACCATGACCTTGAGGTTGTACCGGTAATCAACAAAATAGACTTGCCGTCTGCACAACCCGAGATGGTAATAAACGAAATCGAGGACGTTATAGGAATCCCTGCGGAGGACGCACCTCAAGTATCGGCAAAGACAGGTCTTAACGTGGAATCTGTACTTGAAGAAATTGTTGAAAAATTCCGTCACCGACAGGTGATGAAAATGCACCGCTAAAGGCACTTATATTTGACTCTTATTATGATAGCTATAAAGGCGTTATTGTTTACGTAAGAATTAAAGAGGGAACAGTTAAACCTGGTGACAGAATAAGAATGATGGCGACCGGTGCTGAGTTTGACGTTGTTGAAGTCGGTGTTATGCACCCTGCCGGACTTGTGCCTAATAAGGGATTGGCGGCAGGCGATGTCGGATATATTGCGGCAAGTATTAAAATATTCAAGATACGCGTGTTGGTGATACGATTACAACTGTTAAAAATGCGGCGGCAGAGCCGTTGCCGGATATAAAAGGTTAATCCTATGGTGTACAGCGGTATCTATCCTGCCGACGGTGCACAGTATGAAGATTTAAAGGACGCATTGTCTAAGTTGCAGCTTAATGATGCGGCACTGATGTTTGAACCGGAAACATCTGTTGCACTTGGTTTTGGTTTCAGATGCGGATTTTGGGACTTCTTCATATGGAGATTATACAGGAAAAGACTTGAAAGAGAATATAATCTTGACCTTGTAACAACAGCGCCGAGCGTTATATATAAGGTTTATAAAACGAACGGTGAAATGGTGTGGGTGGATAACCCTACAAATCTTCCCGATCCTGCAGAGATTGAATATATGGAAGAGCCTATGGTAAAGGCTACGATTATGGTACCTAAAGACTATGTCGGCAATGTAATGGAATTATGTCAGGAAAGACGCGGAATATATAAGGATATGACGTATATGGACGCGTCAAGAGCGGAGATATTCTATGAACTTCCGCTTAATGAAATTATATACGATTTCTTTGACGCGTTAAAATCAAGAACTAAAGGTTATGCTTCATTTGACTATGAACTTTGCGGATATACACGCAGTAATCTTGTTAAACTTGATATTCTGCTTAACGGTGAAATGGTTGACGCACTTTCATTTATTGTTCATAAGGACAGTGCATACTCACGCGGCAGGAAAATGGCTGAAAAACTTAAAGAGGCAATTCCGCGTCAGCTTTTGAAGTGCCTATTCAAGCGGCAGTCGGTTCAAAGATTATCGCTCGTGAAACTGTTAGAGCAATGCGTAAGGATGTGCTTGCAAAATGTTATGGCGGTGATATTACGCGTAAAAGAAACTTCTTGAAAACAAAAGAGGGTAAAAGCGTATGCGTCAAGTCGGTAGCGTAGAAGTACCGCAAGAGGCGTTTATGTCTGTATTGAAATTGATGACTAATGCGAAAACAAGCGACAATGAAAAAGTCGCTTGTTTTTTTTAGATAAAATGTAAAGTGTACTTGACTTTTTATAAAATAATGATATAATAAAATGTAAAGCAAACTATACATAAAGGAGTGGTAATTTGAATAATAGAATAAAAGAACTGCGAAAACAAAAGAAAATAACGCAAGATGAATTGGCAAAAGCGGTTGAAGTAACACGGCAAACGATTATATCGCTTGAAAACGGCAAATATAACGCGTCACTTCAGCTGGCGTACAAAATATCAAGGTATTTCGGAACCAATATTGAAGATGTATTTATTTTGAGGAGGAATAGTGATGAAATTTAAAAATAAGCTGAAAATGCGATTAGGTATAGCAATTGTTTATGTAATTATCGGTGTATTACTTGTAGTTTTAACAAGTATCGGAATAATAAAAAATGAAGCGATGCTTGTTTTCGAACGGCATTCGGTACTTGCGGTTTGGTGATGATAGTAAAGAATATCAGAATTTTAAGAGTACAGAGAACTTCATAGAGAAAGAGATTGCAGAAAAAGACGAACGTAATATAATGATTTGGACAAAGGCGAGGAGTTTGACATTTAGCGTGTATGCCGTTATAGCCGGAATTGCGATTATAGTATTGTATACAGTGAATATGGAATATGCGGCACAAGTGATTGCGTATAATTTGTGTGGCGTTCTGGTTATATATTGGATTTGCTATTTTATAATAAGAAATAAATATTAAATATGGACAAATTCAAAGAAATTTGGTATAATATGTTTAAATAATTATTTGATAGTGGGGATAAGATATGTATTGTAATAATTGCGGAACAAAAGTACCCGATGATGCGACTTTTGTCCTAATTGCGGAAACAATATGCAATCACAAAACAGTTAAACGGTATTAAAAATGATTTTTCTAAAATACAAACGGTAATAAACATTCAAAAGAATAACAATAACACTGCGTTGATAGTTGCTATTATAGTTGCAACATTGATTGTATTCATATCAGCCGGCTTGATAATGTTTAATGTGATGTCAGGAGCAGTCCTTTTGCACCGAAAGCAACATCAACTCCTATGCCGACACCGGTGCCGTTGCCGACTGCGACACCGACACAAATGCCGGAAGTTACACCGCAAATTGTATATGTGACACAGGAGCCGCAACAAGCTAATGTACCGCCTCAACAGCCAAGACAGGATACAGGTGTTGTAGCACATCCAAGTTATACTATGTATAACAGCAGTGCATATGGTTTTAGTGCAGTTATCCGTCGCATTTTGTAGTATACAATGACGGAAAAGCAGAAACACTTTATTCTGTGGAAGCACCTGACGGCTCGGCAAGAGAAATTATAGCAACAAAGTCGGCGGCAGATACCTCGGTAGGAAACGAATTGAATTTCTATATTCAAAATCACGTAGGAAATGTGACGTATAAAACATCGGGAGCGGATTATTTTGCGGTAACGGTTAGTGACGGTATAACGGAATATTATAAGTATTGTAAGTTTAGAAACGGTAATATGTATTGGTTTGAATTTATATCACCTCACGCATATCACGATATTTATGATGTCTATATAAATGATATTTACGGTACGTTTAAAGTAAATTAATAAAAATGCAAGCTGATTTAACAGCTTGCATTTTGTTTTATTGCTGTGCTAAAATTCTTTTGCGTCAGCGATTGCTTTTCGACAACTTCTTTTGCCGGACCGCCTATGACTTTTCTGTCATTTACGCAAGTTTTCATGCTGATGGCATCATAAATATCATCCTCGATAATATCCGAAAATTCTTTGAATTCATCCATTGTAAGGTCATCAAGTGCTTTATCGTGTTCGATTGAATAGAATACCATTCTTCCGACAACTGCGTGTGCTCTCTGAAAGGCAAGCCTTTCTTTACAAGATAATCCGCAGCATCAGTTGCATTTGTAAATCCACCCTTTGAGCCTTTTAGCATATTATCCTTTTAACTGTCATTGTTGCAATCATATCGCAGAATACAGGCAAGCAAAGTTTAACTGTATCAATACTGTCAAAATAGGCTCTTTATCTTCCTGCATATCTTTGTTATATGCCAGAGGGATTCCTTTCATTGTTGTAAGCAAGCCCATAAGATGACCGTAAACACGACCTGCCTTACCGCGAATAAGTTCCGCAACATCGGGATTTTTCTTTGTGGCATAATAGATGAGCCTGTTGAAAAGCGTCGTCCATTTCAACGAATGAAAATTCATTGCTTGACCATAAAATAAGTTCCTCGCAGAAACGGCTAAGGTGCATCATAACAAGAGCAAGACAGTTTGCAAGTTCAATAACAAAATCTCTGTCGGAAACACCGTCAAGCGAGTTCATTGTAACCGCATCAAAACCAAGTTCGCTGGCAACAAATTCTCTGTCAAGAGGGTAGGTAGTACCCAAGCGCACCGCTGCCCAAAGGCATAACGTTTGTACGCTTTCTGCAATCGCGAAGTCTTGAAAGGTCGCGTTTGAACATTTCAAAGTAAGCCATTAGGTGATGTGCAAAGGTAACAGGTTGTGCTTTTGAAGGTGTGTGTAACCAGGCATAATTGTTTCGGTGTGGTCTGAAGCAAGGTCAACAAGTACGTTAAGTGTGTGTATAAGCATTTCTTCAATATCGGCAGTTTCGTCCATAAGATACATGCGAATGTCAAGAGCGACTTGGTCGTTACGGCTTCTGCCGGTGTGAAGTCTTTACCTGCATCACCGATACGCTCAATTAAAATCTTTCAATATTCATATGAATATCTTCTGCGTCAATTTCAAATTCAACTTTGCCGTCCTCAATATCCTTTAGAATATTCTTTAATTCGGCAACGATTTTGTCACTGTCCTCTTTTGAATGATGTTCTGTTTGCCAAGCATTGTAGCGTGGGCAATAGAACCTTTATATCTTGTTTGTACATACGTTTGTCAAAACGTATTGATGAATTGAAATCGTCAACTTTTTGTCGGTGCTTTTCTGAAAGCGACCGCCCATAATTTAGCCATATATTTTTTCTCCTTTGTCTATTAACTCATATACTTTTATTATATAATAAAAAATGAAAATGTAAACGATTTATAAGAATTTTTCGAAAAAAAAGAGGATACCCGAAAGTATCCTCAATATAATATACGATTATTATTTATCCAAACCGTTCTTTTTCTTCATCATAGCACGAACCTTTAGCGGTAGACCGAATAGGTTGATGAAACCTTCACTGTCTTTGTGACTGTAAAGTTCATGACTGTCACCAAATGATGCAATGTCTTCATTATATAGTGAATATGGTGATTTAGCACCTGCAGGAGTTACGCTGCCTTTGTAAAGCTTAAGTCTGACTTCACCTGTAACAGTTTCGTCCATAACGTCAAACATGGCTGACATTGATTCACGAAGCGGTGTAAACCATTTACCGTCATATACAAGTTCAGCAAACTTAATAGCTGACTGACGCTTGAATGCTTGAGTATCTCTGTCAAGGCAAAGGTATTCAAGTTCTTGAATAGCAGTATAAAGAATTGTACCGCCCGGAGTTTCATAAACACCTCTTGACTTCATACCTACAAGTCTGTCCTCAACGATGTCTGCAATACCTACACCGTAAGCACCGCCAAGCTTGTTAAGTTCTTCAACAAGCGGTCTTGGGTCTAATTTCTTGCCGTCAAGTGAAACAGGTTCACCCTTTCAAAACCAATTGTTATGTACTTTGGCTCGTTAGGAGCTTTTCAGGTGAAACGCAAGCTTTAACAGACTGTCAAGCTGCGGTTCGTTCGCAGGATCTTCAAGGTCCATACCTTCGTGGCTGATGTGCCAAATGTTTCTGTCACGAGAATACAAATCTTTCTTTGTAACAGGGATTTCAATGTTGTGAGCCTCTGCATAGTCAACAGCGTCTTCACGTGATTTAATATCCCAAATTCTCCAAGGAGCGATTATCTTTAGTGATGGGTCAAGAGCCTTTATACCAAGTTCAAAACGTACTTGGTCGTTACCCTTACCTGTAGCACCGTGGCATATTGCAACAGCACCTTCCTTATGAGCGATTTCAACAAGTCTTTTGCAATGATAGGTCTTGCGTGAGAAGTACCTAAAAGATACTTGCCTTCATATACAGCACCTGCTTTTAAAGTAGGGAATATATAATCCTTTACATAATCATCTCTAAGGTCTTCGATATAAAGCTTAGATGCGCCTGCCTTTTGCTCTTTCTTCAAGACCGTCTGTTTCTTTACCTTGTCCGACGTCACCGCATACAGCGGTTACATCGTAATCGTAATTTTCCTTTAGCCAAGGAATAATGATTGAGGTATCAAGACCGCCTGAGTATGCTAAAACGACTTTTCTTTTGCCATGGTTGCAATTCCTCCTAAAATATTATAAAATATCATTTATTGATGATTTATATTATACACCAATATTTATATATATTCAATAGCAAAATTGACGAAAATAAAGGAGTTAGAAATAAAATGATTATAATAGGTATAGACCCCGGATATGCAATAGTCGGAATAGAAGTGGTTGAGTATGTCGGAAACAAGTTCAGAACGCTTGAATACAACGCAATCACAACACCTGCAGGAATGCCGACTGTCGAACGTTTAAAAAGATATATACGGAGATGACGATGTATATAGATAAGTATAAACCGGACGCGGTGGCGATAGAAGAATTGTTCTTCAATTCAAACCAAAAGACCGCGATTAACGTTGCACAGGCAAGAGGTGTATTGCTTGTAGCGGTGGCAAACAAGAATGTACCGATAAGCGAATATACACCGCTTCAGGTTAAGCAGTCCGTTACAGGTTACGGACGCGGATAAAACAAATACAATCTATGGTGAAAATGATTTTGGATTGAATGTTATACCTAAACCCGATGATGCCGCAGATGCTCTTGCACTTGCAATTTGTCACGCACATTCCAATAAAATGAATAATATGCTCGGAATGAACGGTGTAAGGTAAGCATATATGTAGTGAAAAATGAATTAATATACAACATATAGTATGCAATGTTACAGAATTGTAACATTGCTGAAAAGTTATGAAATATAATAATTTTGGATAAAATATACAATAAAATTAATAGGGAATAATATTAGTATGGCTAAATTATACATACAAAAGAACGATAAGTTAAAATAAATTAAAACAAAATGATATTTAATAATTTTGTAACAAATTGCAAGTTGACATAATTGTAATGTTATTGTATTATATATGTACGAGGTAAGAAAGAATGTATTATTATATAAAAGGTACGTTGGTACAAAAGAGCGATAATTACATAGTTGTAGACGCAAACGGAGTGGGATATATGATTTACACTTCGCTAAACAGTATGCAAAATGCCGGTGAAGTCGGTAAAAAATTACAATATATACATATTTACACGTCAGAGGGACGTAATGGATTTATTCGGTTTTACAACTATAGAAGAAAGAATATGTTTATGCAACTTATATCTGTTTCGGGTGTGGGTCCTAAAGCGGCACTTTCCATTTTGTCGGTAACAACTCCGGCTAAATTCGCGGTGGCTGTTATAACGAATGACGTTAAGACGATTACAAAAAGCATCGGGCGTAGGTCCTAAAATGGCTCAAAGAGTTATATTGGAGCTTAAAGATAAGATGAAAACGGACGAGCTTGAAATTGATTTGGAAGACGAAAGTGACGATATACTTTCAGATAACAGAAGTGAGGCAATAAGTGCGCTTGTTGTTTTGGGTTACAGCTCAAACGATGCACAAAAGCCGTTAAGGGTATAGACGGAACATTGAGTGTTGAAGAAATAATAAAGAAAGCACTTGCAGGATTATTATAATAGGAGATTATATGGGAGGTAAAATCATTGTTTGATGAGGACGAAAGATTTGTCACAAGTGATTTTATAAGTGAAGATGCGAGATTGAGGTCGGTTTAAGACCGAGAAATCTTTCTGAATATATAGGCCAGGAAAAGCTAAAACAATCTTGAAATATACATAAAAGCAGCACTTGAAAGACGTGAGGCTTTGGACCACGTTTTGCTTTACGGACCGCCAGGATTGGTAAAACCACATTGGCAAGTATTATTGCCAATGAGATGGGTGTTAATATAAGAATAACTTCCGGTCCTGCGATTGAAAAGCGGGTGACTTGGCGGCTATTCTTACAAACCTGTCGGAACACGATATACTGTTTATTGACGAAATACACCGTATGTCAAGAACGGTTGAAGAAATACTTTATCCGGCTATGGAGGACTATGCGCTTGATATTATTATAGGTAAAAGGTCCGGCGGCGAAGTCTATAAGAATTGATTTGCCGAAATTTACACTTATAGGAGCGACAACAAGAGCAGGACTTTGACAGCACCGTTAGAGACAGATTTGGTGTTATAAGCCGACTTGAACTTTATACTGTTGAAGAAATCAAGGAAATAGTCAAAGAAGTGCGGGTTTGCTTGATGTGGAAATAGACGATGAGGGTGCGGCGGAAATTGCGTCACGTTCAAGAGGTACTCAAGAATTGCAAACCGATTTTTAAAGCGTGTGCGTGACTTTGCACAGGTAAAGTATGACGGTAAGATTGATTATAAGGTTGCGGCAGATGCTTTAAAGAGTATGGAAGTCGATGAACTCGGTCTTGATATAATTGACAGCCGAATGATTAAGACTATGATTGAAAACTTCGGTGGCGGACCTGTCGGTCTTGACACTTTGGCGGCGACAATAGGCGAAGAACCGAATACTATTGAGGATGTATATGAGCCGTATTTGTTACAACTCGGTTTTATATCAAGAACATTGCGACAAAGGCTGCGTATGACCATTTTGACATTCCGTTTGCGGAATGATTGAAATAGAAAAATGTGTAGGATAAAAGAGATGATGTGCAAAATGAGAAAATTAAGAGTATCACTTATAGCGATAGTAATGTTTTGTTTTGCAGTGTAGGTTCGCATCGGCACAGACTATGATGCTTGAATATGACGGTGGAACACACGAGTATAAAGGAGAGATTTATGCGCTTGTTGTAAACAATCAGCTAATCAATCCGCCGCTTTCACCGATTATATTTAATGACAGAGCACTTGTACCGGTAAGAGAAATAGAGGAAGTGGGTGCAACGGTAAATTACATTAATGACACTCAAACCATTGAAGTTTCAAGTGATGAATATGATGTGGTTATGAGAATTAATGATAATGTTGCGTACATAAACGGTGAAAACCAATATACCCGACAATGTAGTACCAAAGCTTATCTCAAAGGTAGGCGGTGAAACAAAACAATGTTTCCCGTAAGATTTATAAGTGAAACGATAGGTCTTGATGTAAAATTTGATTCGGAGGACGGAGCGATTTTGATTGATTCGGACGGATATGTTATTTCGGACGAAAATCAAGAACCGAGTATTGACGATGTAGTTCCTCAGCCTGATAATTCGGATGATAGTCAAGTTATACACCGTCGGTTGAAACAAAAATAACAAACGTTTCATATGACATTACAGGTGATAACAGCATTAAAGTTACAGTTACATCCAATGCCGATATTTCAAATTATTCCGATTTTACATTAAGTTCACCGGAAAGAGTTGTTGTGGATTTTGCAGGAATGAAGTTTGACGGCGTAGGTGATACACTAAGCGTTAACAAAGCAGGTGTGACATCTGTAAGAATGGGCGACAATGACGAAAGAGCAAGAGTTGTTGTAGATATTTCAAATTTGAAAAATACAATATTGAAAAACGTCAAACAATACTGTTGTTATAAATGTTGAAACAAAGGCGGCTGCACCGACACCGAAGCCGACTGTAAACAACGGAAATTCAAACAACAATTCGACAATTACTGCCGATTCAAGCAAATTGATTGTGCTTGATGCAGGTCATGGAGGAAGTGACTCAGGCGCAGTTGGTTATTCTAACGGTAATGTGGTACTTGAAAGAATTTGACTCTTGAAATAACATACAAAGTAAAAGAAATTCTTGAAAATGCCGGTTATACGTTTCAATGACAAGAACAGGCGATACTTTGCCGTCATTGGTTGAACGTCCTACTCAAGCAAATGCTGAAAATGCCGCTGTTTTTGTAAGTATACATATCAATTCCGTTGACAATGCACCGAATGCTAACGGAACTGGAAGCATATTATGCAGATTCAAATAACGGTAACGCTTACGGCACAACAAGCGAAAAGCTTGCAACCAATATATTAAACAGGATGCTTTATTATATGGGTTCAACAAACAGAGGCGTTAAAACTGCCGAACACGCAGTTACAAAACGCTGTGAAATGCCTGCGGCACTTACCGAAGTCGGCTTTATAACAAATCCTACGGAAGTTTATAATATGACTACCGACGAATATCAATATAAAGCTGCTCAAGGTATTGCCGAGGAATAATGATAACATTAAAAGATATTAATGTTCCGCAATAATTTTGTCTTTAAAATGAACTGTCTTCTTATTTGAGAAAGGCAGTTTTTTATTATAATGTTTCGACTAAAATATGTCGAAACATTTTTTATTCGACAACCGACTTTTGACATTTTTCTTACAGTATATGGAGTATAATA
>SCPP01000049.1_pt1 | contig 23962 bp, 29 predicted proteins | sample 6106811 | NCBI WGS metagenome assembly SCPP01 (sample SAMN10720449, study PRJNA508395) | human gut metagenome | isolation source: Participant 2 stool, 15 month | host: Homo sapiens | collected 2018
GAGATGGGATAAAAAAAGCTCTGAATTTGCTCAGAGCTTTTTTGATTGTATCAGATAAGCAATTAGTCTCTAGGTTCTTTCCTTGATTACCAATTGGCGTCCCATGAATTCCGAACCGTTCAGTTCATTCATGGCCTGGGCTGCTTCTGCGTCATTTTCCATTTCAACAAATGCAAATCCTTTAGATTTACCTGTTTCGCGGTCTTTGATAACTTTTACAGAAGTAACAACTCCATAAGCCGCCATTGCTTGTTCCAAATCTCCTTCCTTAACACGGTAGTTAAGGTTTCCAACATACATGTTCATAGTGAAAAATAAAAATAATTAAAATAAAAAATACTCTCTGAGTGGTGATTATTAATGAAGTAGGGGATTCGAACGACAGAGAGTTTACGTAAGTGCTATTCGTACAAAAGTAAAACCTTGTAATAAAATCACTAGCTATAATTAGTATCACCAGTCGGGCACAAAGGAACGCATAAATTTTGAATTTGCAAGAAGAAAAACAACTTTTTTTTCTTTTTTTTGAATCGGTTTCTTAGTCAGTCATTTTAAATGGATACTTTCTGCTGTCAATTAGTATTTTTTAGTCTGTGTATTTGGTTATTGAAAGATTAAACACTAATTTTGCAACCTCTTTGGTGAAAAACAGAAAGAAGTAATAATTAAATAAATAAAGTTCAGAATGAATATTTCATTGCAAAACGTTGACAAAGTGAGTGCATTGCTTACTTTAAAACTGGAAAAAGCTGATTATCAGGCAAGAGTAGAAAAGACACTGAAGACTTACCGTCAGAAAGCTAATATTCCGGGATTCCGTCCGGGTATGGTGCCTATGAGTTTGATTAAAAAACAATTTGGCAAGTCTGTCCTTGTAGAAGAGGTTGATAAAATGATGCAGGAAAAGGTAAACGAATATATCCGCGACAACAAAGTGAATATGCTGGGTATGCCGTTGCCTAATGAAGAAAAGATGAAATCTATCGATTTCGATACGCAAGAAGATTTTGAATTTGTGTTCGACATCGCTTTGGCTCCTGAATTTACAGCTGAAATCTCAGCTGCGGATACAGTGGATTACTATACTATCGAAGTTTCAGACGAACTGATAGAACAGCAGGTTAAAATGTATACTCAGCGTGCTGCAAAATATGATAAAGTAGAGCAGTATGAAGACAAAGACATGATTAAAGGTCTGTTGGCTGAATTGGATGAAAATGGAAATACTAAAGAAGGCGGTATTCAGGTAGAAGGTGCGGTAATGATGCCGGCTTATATGAAGAATGATGAGCAAAAGGCTATATTTAACGGTGCTAAAGTAAATGATGTGCTGGTATTTAATCCTGCTGTAGCATTTGATAATAATGAAGCTGAACTTTCTTCTTTGTTGAAGATAAAGAAAGAGGAAGTTGCCGGTGTGAAAGGTAACTTCAGCTTCCAGGTGGAAGAGATCACCCGTATGGTTCCCGCTGAGTTGAACCAGGAATTGTTCGACAATGTATTTGGCGAAGGCACTGTAAGCAGTGAGGAAGAATTCCGCGCTAAGATCAAAGAAGGAATTGCAAAGCAGTTCGAATCAGATAGCGATTATAAATTCTTGATCGATGTTCGTGAATATTTGGTTAATAAGATTGGTAAGTTGGAATTCCCCGATGCGTTACTGAAGCGTATCATGTTGCTGAATAATGAAGAGAAGGGTGAAGCTTTTGTCGCTGAAAACTATGACAAGAGTATCGAAGAACTGACTTGGCATCTGATTAAAGAGCAATTGCTCAAGAATAATGAGATTAAAGTGGAACAAGCCGATGTGATGAATATGGCCAAGGAAGCAACTCGCATTCAGTTTGCTCAATACGGAATGTTGAATATCCCTGAAGAAGTTCTAGAGAACTATGCAAAAGAAATGTTGAAGAAGCAGGAATCTGTAGAAGGTTTGGTAAACCGTGCTGCTGAAAGCAAACTTTCTGCCGCATTGAAAGCTAAGGCTACTTTAAACCACAAAACGGTTTCTATGGAAGAATTCAACAAAATGTTTGAATAATAACTTAGTAAGTCGAAGTAAGTGATTGCTAAAACTTTCTAAAAAAGGGGTTTTTGACCATAAATTTTCGTTATAGATAAGAGTATTGGATACGTTAACCGTATTTTTTTGTACTTTTGTTTGTTTGAAAAATAGAGGTTGAAAACCCTTTTTTGTTACTAATAACTAAACCATTAGATTATGGATGATTTTAGAAAATTTGCTACCAAGCATTTGGGGATGAACAGTATGGTGCTGGATGATGTCATCAAGTCGCAAGGATATCTGAATCCTTACATTTTGGAGGAGCGTCAGTTGAATGTGACTCAGTTGGATGTGTTTTCCCGACTGATGATGGACAGAATTATTTTTCTGGGTACACAGATTGATGATTATACAGCCAATACACTCCAGGCGCAGCTTTTATATTTGGACTCAGTAGAGTCTGGTAAAGATATATCTATTTATATCAATTCTCCCGGAGGATCTGTTTACGCCGGATTAGGTATTTATGATACCATGCAGTTCATTAATAGTGATGTTGCCACGATCTGTACAGGTATGGCCGCTTCGATGGCAGCCGTGCTGTTGGTTGCGGGAACAGAAGGTAAACGTTCTGCGTTGACTCATTCACGTGTGATGATTCATCAGCCGATGGGAGGCGCGCAAGGACAAGCTTCGGATATTGAGATCACGGCCCGTGAAATCCAAAAGTTGAAGAAAGAACTGTATACCATTATTGCAGACCACTCTCATACGGATTTTGACAAAGTATGGGCAGACTCTGACCGTGACTACTGGATGACAGCTCAGGAAGCTAAGGAATATGGTATGATTGATGAGGTGCTGTCACGCAAACCGGCTGCTCTATAATGTATTTATTTCCATTCGATAAGAATAACAGTACTAAAAACAACCCAGGTTTCCGCTATCATTTCATGCAGGCTTCTTTCTTAAAGACGCATTAGGAAACTTGGATATTTAAAGGAATAAACATTGGAAGATAATAAAACACCTAGAAACAGTAGAAGGAAATGTAGTTTCTGCGGACGTTCGGAAAATGAAGTCGGATTTCTGATAACCGGAATGAACGGCTGCATTTGTGACAGTTGCTCGGAGCAGGCATATGAAATTATGCAGGAAGCCATGCATCAAAAAAAAGGTGCACCGGGTGAGTTGAACTTGAAGGAACTTCCGAAGCCAAAGGAAATCAAGGAATTTCTTGACCAATACATTATTGGTCAGGATGACGCCAAACGCTATCTTTCCGTTGCCGTTTACAATCATTACAAGCGTCTGCTCCAAAAAGTGGATAAGGATGATATAGAGATTGAAAAGTCCAATATCATTATGGTAGGTAGTACGGGAACGGAAAACCTTGCTGGCACGCACTATTGCCAAATTATTGCATGTGCCGTTTACCATTGTTGACGCCACCGTGCTGACAGAGGCCGGATATGTGGGTGAAGATATTGAGAGTCTTTTAACCCGTCTGCTTCAAGTAGCGGATTATAATGTGGCGGAAGCTGAAAGAGGCATCGTATTTATTGATGAGATTGACAAGATTGCCCGTAAAGGAGATAACCCCTCCATTACTCGTGATGTAAGTGGTGAAGGTGTACAACAAGGTCTGTTGAAACTGCTGGAAGGATCTATCGTGAATGTACCACCTCAGGGAGGACGTAAACACCCCGACCAGAAAATGATTCCGGTCAATACGAAAACATTCTGTTTATTTGTGGTGGGGCATTTGATGGTATTGAACGCAAAATTGCGCAACGTTTGAATACGCATGTGGTAGGTTATAGCGCGGCAAAGGACGTGGTGAAGATAGATCGCGGCAACTTGATGCAATATATTGCCCCTCAGGATTTGAAATCATTCGGGCTGATTCCTGAAATCATAGGCCGTCTGCCCATCTTGACTTATCTGAATCCGTTGGATAGAACCGCTTTGCGCAATATCTTGACGGAACCGAAGAATTCCATTATCAAACAGTATGTTAAATTATTTGAAATGGATGGGGTCAAGCTGGAGTTTCAACCCGAAGTATTCGAGTATATTGTAGACAAAGCTATTGAGTATAAGTTAGGAGCACGCGGATTACGTTCCATTGTGGAAACGATCATGATGGACGTTATGTTTGAAATTCCCTCTCAGAAAGCGAAAAAGTACGAAGTGACACTTGATTTTGCAAAACAGCAGATGGGAAAGGCAAATATTTCGCGAATGCAAACAGCTTAGTATCAAGATATAAAGGGAGAGAGAAAGAAAAAATGCAATTCTTCTGAAAAATATTACCCGAAATATTCGTGTAATTTGAGAACTTGTTTATAACTTTGTTAGGCAACAAAAGATGTAAAACAAGAAATCGGGAAAACCGTGAAAAACTATTGATACAATGACGGAGAATATAAATTTAACGGACGCATTAAAAAAGTATTTTGGATTTGATACTTTCAAAGGTAATCAGGAAGCGATTATCCGTAATCTGCTTGCCGGAAATGATACATTTGTTTTGATGCCTACGGGCGGTGGTAAATCGTTATGCTATCAGTTGCCATCCCTTATCATGGATGGAACAGCAATCGTTATATCTCCTTTAATTGCATTGATGAAGAATCAGGTGGATGCCATGCGTAATTTCAGTGAGGAAGACGGAGTAGCACACTTTATAAATTCGTCATTGAACAAATCGGCTATAGACCAGGTTAAATCGGATATCCTGAGCGGCAAAACCAAATTGCTCTACGTAGCTCCCGAATCCTTGACAAAGGAGGAGAATGTAGATTTCCTGAAAGGAGTGAAGATCTCATTTTATGCGGTGGATGAAGCACACTGTATTTCGGAATGGGGGCATGACTTCCGTCCGGAGTACCGTCGCATCCGTCCTATTATTAATGAAATAGGAAAGGCGCCGGTGATTGCCCTTACTGCTACTGCAACCCGAAAGTGCGTATGGATATTCAAAAAAATCTGGGTATGCAGGATGCGCAGGAGTTCAAGTCCTCTTTCAATCGCCCGAACCTGTATTATGAAGTGCGCTCGAAGACAAATAATATTGACAGGGATATTATCAAGTTTATCAAGGCTAATCCTGGTAAATCAGGTATTATCTACTGTTTGAGCCGTAAGAAGGTGGAAGAATTGGCCGAAGTGCTTCAAGCTAACGGAATCAATGCGCGTGCTTATCATGCCGGAATGGATTCTGCTACACGCACAGCCAATCAAGACGGGTTCCTGAAAGAGGATATAGATGTGATTGTAGCTACCATCGCTTTTGGAATGGGAATTGATAAGCCCGATGTGCGCTTTGTGATACATTATGATATTCCGAAAAGTCTGGAAGGTTATTATCAGGAAACGGGGAGAGCCGGTCGTGACGGAGGGGAAGGTCAGTGTATTACGTTCTATTCCAACAAGGACTTGCAGAAGCTGGAGAAGTTTATGCAGGGAAAGCCCGTGGCAGAGCAGGAAATCGGTAAACAGTTGCTGTTGGAAACAGCTGCATACGCAGAGTCTTCTATATGCCGTCGTAAATCATTGTTACATTATTTTGGGGAAGAATATACAGAGGAGAATTGTGGAAATTGTGATAACTGTTTAAATCCTAAAAAGCAAGTGGAGGCTCAGGATTCATTATGCGCTGTGATTGAAGCAATCATAGCAGTGAAAGAAAACTTTAAAGCAGATTATATAATTGATATTCTTTTGGGTAAGGAAACGTCAGAAGTACTTGCTCATAAACATGAAGAACTGGAAGTATTCGGTTCAGGCATGGGAGAAGAAGAAAAAATGTGGAATGCTGTCATTCGTCAGGCTTTGATAGCGGGTTATTTAAGTAAAGACGTAGAGAATTACGGTCTGTTGAAGGTTACCCCGAAGGACAAAAATTTTGAAAACCGAAATCCTTTAAGATTGTTGAAGACAATGATTTTGAGGAAGAGGAAGAAGAAACTCCGGTTCGGGGAGGTGCCTCTTGTGCAGTAGACCCCGTGCTTTACTCTATGTTGAAGGATTTGCGCAAGAAGCTGTCCAAGAAACTGGATGTGCCGCCGTTATTTTCCAGGATCCTTCTTTGGAGGCGATGGCTACCATTTATCCGGTGACTTTGGAAGAATTGCAGAATATTCCGGGCGTAGGTGCCGGAAAGGCAAAACGTTATGGCCAGGAGTTCTGTGTATTGATAAAGAAGCATTGTGAGGAAAATGAAATAGAGCGTCCGGAGGATTTGCGTGTCCGTACGGTGGCCAATAAATCCAAACTGAAGGTATCCATCATTCAGGCTATTGACCGGAAGGTGGCCTTGGACGACATTGCAGTGTCAAAGGGGTTGGAGTTCGGTGAATTATTGGATGAAGTGGAGGCTATTGTTTATTCAGGAACCAAGTTGAATATTGATTACTTTCTGGAGGAAATTATGGATGAAGACCATTTGAACGATATTTATGATTACTTCAAGGAGTCTACAACAGACAAAATAGATGACGCGATGGATGAATTGGGTGATGACTATACGGAGGATGAAATCCGGTTGGTCCGCATCAAGTTTATTTCTGAAATGGCAAATTGATGCTTCTTTGATTGTTTTGATAATTAAGAAAGCCGGGCGACAGAGATGTTTGTCCGGCTTTTCATATGTTTTTATAGCATATTCTTGTTTAGGGAAAAAATATTCCGTTATATTTGCATAAACCTTAAATTTTGTATTATGAGAAATCTAATTTTATTTGTTGGATTATTCTTATCGGTTTCTTGTGTCAACCGGCATTCCATTCATCAGGACTATTTAAGAGAGGCTGAGGCGTATATGGAGAGACATCCTGATAGTGCTTTACTTTTTTTACAGCAATTTTCTGTCGATGATTGCAGAGACAGGGAGCAGAAAGCATACTACAACCTTTTGCTGACGCAGGCTTTGGATAAAACGTATCGTTCTATAACCGATGCTCCTATCACATCGGCTTTGGCATTCTATCGGCATAGTGAAGACTCATTGAAAAAAGCAAAAGCCTTCTTCTATCAGGGGAGGCAATATAGTGAGGCGAAAGAATATGACGCGGCTGTTCGTTGCTATCTGTGTGCGCTGACGGCTATGAAGCAACTGGATGAGCCTAAATACAAGGCCTTGTGCTATTCGCATCTAGGAAATGCCAATTTCAGACAAGGCTTGTATGCCAAGGGTTTGAGGTATTATAAAGATGCCGTCCGCACTTTTGAGGAAATAAAGGACAGTACCAATTATGCCATATCTTTATTGGATGCCGGATATAGTTTTTTATTGCTGGCAAAACTTGATAGTGCGGAACACTATACCCTGCAAGGATTACGAATGGCTGAGTTGATTGATTCAAAGGAGGAGAAGCAGACTGCTGTCCGTAATTTGGGCATTATCTATTCGGAGCGGAAAGAATATCAAAAAGCCTTGGGACTATTATTATCGGTAAAAGATAATATAGAGAAGGATGATTATTCTTATTTTTATTCTTTGTCTAACGTATATGTACAACAAGAACAATATGATTCCGCTATATATTATGCAGAATATATAATCAAGAATGATAGCGATTTGTATGGGCAGGCCAGTGCTTATCTTTCTTTGTATGAAGTGGCAAAAAAACGTGAGGATTGGAAGAAAGCTTTGGCTTATAGAGAGAAATATGACCTATATGCTGACAGTATACATGAGCATACGCAAACGGTGAAACTGGAAGAAATCCAGGTGAAATACAACAATCAAGAACTTGCCCACGAAAAGGAACTGCTTGCCATAAACAAGCAGCGCAATGAATGGCGGCTGGTGGGTGCTATATTGCTTGTCGTTCTGCTCTTGCTCTACCTCCTGTCGGTCTACAAGCGTGAGAGAGTGAAGAAAGAGCGGCGTATTCTGTTGCTGCAACAGCAGATACAGGAGAATGAAAACGTTTTGACCACCTTGCAGCACGATTATATCAAGCGGAATAAAGAGATAGAGGACCTGTCTTTCCGCTATGCGCAAAACAATGAAAGTCTGTCTGTGGAAAATGAGGTAATGAGGCGGCATCTGCTGGAATTGCAACAGAAGAATAAGGAAGAGAATCTCAAGTTGGCGGATAAAAATAAGATTTTGCTGGACGAACTGAAGAAATACAAGGATATAAAGACCGAGAGTGGAAGGCATTATGAAACCGTTACTTTCATTATTCAACTTTTAGATAATCCCGATACAGCTCATGCATTAACTCCAAAGGAATTGGATGCTATAGAGTATTTTGTCATCCGTTTGTTCGGTCCCATGTTTCAAAGCCGTGTCGAGGCTGTGGGTCTGAGTGCCACCGAACGGAAGTTGTGGTGCTTGTTACAGTTGGGCTTTCCTCATGCTTCAATTGCCACTTTTCTGTGCATAACTCCTCAATCTGTTTCAAGAGCCAAACTCAGAATGAAGAAAAAGATACAGGAATTTATGGCGAATGATGCGGATAAACTTTATTTGTGATGTATACTTGTTGATGTTCTTGTCTATATCAGTGGTCGGAACTAGATGAATTATGGCTTGTAATATATTGATATGCAGCTGTTTGTAAAATATGTATCAAGTCACTATTTGTCTATTTTGCTTTTTTTGTGGTTAATTGCATTATTCCTAATTTTGTTGATGTAAACCAAACGAATAATGTAGCTATGAAAAACAAATTAGTATTGTATTTATTGGTAAGCCTTGTTGCAAGTTGTATCTATCCTGTAACTGTATGGGCTAAGGTTAATGAGAGATTCTCTTTGAAAAATGAATCTGTATCAGAGCAAATACCATTAACAAAAAAAGTTAGTAGAAAAACAAGAAGTATTCTTATCCCTCCTTGTTCAGTTGCGTTGCTGGAATCTTCTTTAATTTTTTCCTTTCATTCCCTATCAGAGGATGCGGAAATCATCCTCTATAATAGTGCAAATAGTGAAATGTTGCGTATCCCCATATCTCGATATCAGCGAGGTAGTGAGATGAATATACCTATTGATTATTTGGAAATGGGGAGCTATACATTGGAAATTGTTACAGCATCCGGCGAACATTGGTATGGTTATTTTGAGTACGTAGCATCCGATACGCTCTCTTTATAATAAATGCTATCTTGTATGTTCATGGATTTTTGGTGCGAAATATACGAGTCTGTAAAAAGAAAGCCTTCACGTACTATTCTGACCGGTATAGGCATATCATGGGGGATTTTTATCCTGATAGTCTTGGTTGGAATAGGTTCAGGTTTTGAACGGGGAGTGTTCAAACTCTTCAATGGATTCTCTAAAAGCACGACTTATGTATATGCGTCAGAAACATCAATGGGATATAAAGGAGCGGCTAGTGGAAGAAAAATACAATTTCAAAAAGAAGATTTGAATATGTTGAAATCAAGAATCCCCGAGATAACCCATCTGTCGCCCGAAACGGGGCGTTGGAACGCTGTCTATGCCGGCACGAAGAATGGCTGGTTTGAGGTGCGAGGGGTATATCCTGATTACTTCTTGATAAAATTGTTGGAGGTGGAGCATGGTAGAATGTTGAATGCCTTGGATATGAATGAAGCTCGAAAAGTGGTATTGATAGGTGAAAATGTGGCGGATATGCTTTTCAGAAAAGAAAATCCCATTGGCAAGTATATCCGTATGGGGCAGGAGATGTTCCGGGTGATTGGAACAATAAAGAATACGATGCTTAATTCGTATGAGGCAAGAGTCATTTATATGCCTTACTCGGTCTATGAACAAGTTGATGCCACTGCCGGGCGGTTTGGCACAGTTGTATTCTCTACAGTGAAAGGAGCCAAAATAAAGGAGGTGAATACCCATGTGCGGAATGTGATGGCCAGAAAATATCAATTTGCCCCAAGTGATGATAAAGTCTTTTACTTTAATAGCATGGAGGAACAGGTAAAGGCATTTACTGACTTGTTTGTCATGATTCGCAAGTTCCTGTGGTTTATGGGAATCAGCACTTTGGTCAGTGGCGTAATAGGAGTAGGCAATATCATGTATTCGTCGGCAAAGGAACGTACCCGTGAAATAGGTATCCGCAAGTCTGTAGGTGCCAAGGCACAGCAGATAAAGGCTATGTTTTTATGGGAATCCATAGCTCTTACTTCTTTAGCCGGATATGTAGGGTTGGTTTTGGGATGGGGGATACTGAAGGTTGTAGCACTCTTCATTTCAGAAGACACTCCGATGATGGAAAAACCGGGACTGGATTTTCCGACAGCTGTTGCCGCCATATTTATCTTAGTGATAGCGGGAACATTGGCCGGACTGAAGCCGGCGATATATGCGGCGGAACTGAACCCTATAGAAGCTCTAAAAGAAGAAAATTGAAATGAAAGTAGTAAGAACTGTTATATTATCCTTGATCCTGGTATTCTTGGCATTTGTCATTTACCGGGCGGCAAAGGGAGGTAGAAAGATACCCGCTTCTACTATCCGTGCCGAGTATCGGGATATTGAGAGCAAACTTACTATTCCGGGGGTGATACAGCCCTCAAAAGAAATAGATATAAAATCGACTATCTCCGGTGTGTTGGAAAAATTGTTGGTGCAGGTTGGAGATGAAGTGGTGGGAGGACAGCCATTGGCACAAATACGATATGTAAAAGATCCGTTGGAATACAGGCGGCTATTAAAGGAATTGGAAATAGCGGAAACCAGGTATTTGACTGCTGAAGCTAGTTTTGAGAGGACGGAAAAGTTATATGTAAAAAAGTTGATAGCGCAAGAGGTGTATGAGGGCGAGAAAAGTAATTTGGCTGTTCTTCTGTCCGAATATGAATCCGTAGAATCGGAGTTGGATATGTTGAAAGGGCAATATAATCAAAAGGGAATATCCAATATTATAACGGCGACTGACGCAGGTACTATATTGGAGCTTCCGATAAAAGAGGGTGGGTCTGTGATGGCAAGAGGTACATTGAATGAAGGAACAACCGTGGCTAGAGTGGCAGATCTGCAATCGTTAGTATTTAAAGGAAACGTATTGGAATCTGATATATTGAAACTTGCTGTAGGGATGGAACTGTCATTATCGGTTCCTATGGATAAGAATATAACTATTGACGGAGTATTAAGTCTTGTCGCTCCCAAGGGAATTGTACAGGATGGAGTCGCGCGTTTTGAGATAACTGCCGGCTTGTTTATACCTGAAGAATATAAGCAAATGATAAAAGCCGGTTGCACGGCCAATGCAGAAATAGTGGTGGAGCGGAAAAACCACGTGCTGGCTTTGGAAGAGAAATATTTTCAGTTTAACTATGATTCTGTTTTTGTAGAAATAGTAGCTGATGACAGTAAATATGAAAAACGGTTTCTGAAAACAGGTATCTCGGATGGAATATATACTGAGATCATTTCAGGAGTAGATAGTCTGGATCACATAAAAAAGCAGAAAGAGGAAATATGAGAACAAGGAATACTATACAAAGAATTTGGATTATCATTATAATGTCATTTGTAGGCATATATACGTATGGGCAAGACACAATCCAAGTATTGCAAAAATCGTGTAAGTACACATTTGTAATACCGGAGGGATGGGATACCATTCCTAGGTCGGTTCTTATGCAGAAACTTCCTGGATATTCGATTGATGCAGGATTATATCCCTTACAGCAGCAGGAGTATTTTAAAGGGAATTACATATTGATAAATTTCCTGCCTACGATAAAAACACTTAATGGATTCCCGTTTAAACAAATTGAAGAAGATTTGGTGAAGATGAATGAAAAAAGCCTACTACCGAATACAGATACATTAAGGGTGACATATAAAGGAACAGAATCTAAAAAGCTTGACGGTTATTACCATGTTTATACTTTATCTTCAATAGTTAAAGACAGTGTGGCGTTAGAATGTGTACAGGATTTGCTCCTAACCAAGTTCGGATATGTTTCATTATCCGGTTATCAAAAAGAGGGTGGTAAATATGCTTTGTCAGAACTATTGGATTTAATGACTCGAAATATTCAGATTCAGCAACCCTATAAATATGTAGAATCTGCCTCCAAGCAACATATCACATGTGTTCAAATGATTGTATCAGTGTGTATAGGTTTGTTGGCATATATCATAATTATACTCTTTTCAAAAAGGAAGAAAAATAAAAAATGAAACAGGCGATATATATCATATTATTTGGCTTGCTTATATCATTACATATAGGTATAAATGGCTTGTTTGTGGAATCTCAGGCACTGTTTTGCGTGTTTGCGGTTGCACTACTTTGCTGTACCTTGTTTGTAACAGGTAATAATCTATATGTAAGTAAAGGTCTTTGTGCTGTCGCTATTTTTGTAACTTATCTTTTCATAATGTATGCTTTTAAAGGGAATGTATATGATAATTATAAGATTTATGTTGTATTGACATGCTGGTTTCTGTTTTTTACCTTTATACCAATCTTTTGCAAAAATAGAAATTACTTAAAACTGGTTTGTTGGCTAACAGTGATTGGGGCCTATCTTGAAATTGTTTTTGGATTTGGTCAACAGTTTGGATGGATTGGAAATAGTGATGACTATTTTATATTAGGTGGATCATTGGGAAACCCCGGTGCTTATGCAGGATACTTCAGCGTAGTATTGCCCTTAGTTCTTTCTTTGATGTTAGGATATAAGCGGAATAAGAAGGCAGAGAATTTGTATTTTGCCTTGTTTGTATGCGCTTTGTTTATGTTGTACTTTGTTATAATATCTCAATCAAGAGGTGCATGGATAGCCTGTTTGCTTGGTTCTCTCTTTGTCTTGGATAAGCATTGTCGGATCTATAATAAAATATGTTATTACCTGCATACTACTGTGCGAAAACTCATTGCTGTTTCAGTTGTAGTTACATTGTTGATTGGAATATTTCACGTGTTATATCAATTTAAGGCTGATTCAGCTTTTGGACGTTTGTTTATTTGGAAAGTAGTTATGATTACTCCGCACGAGAATATTTTAACAGGAAGGGGAATAGGTGCATTTGAAGCTGAATATGGTAAATGGCAAATGGAATATTTTGTTAATAATGGAGGGACGGAGAAAGAACGGTATGTCGCAGACTATGTGGCGTGTGCATACAATGAATTTTTGCAGGTATATGTGGAACAAGGTATCATAGGCTTATTCTTATTGTCCATTATCATCTTTTTTGCTTTTAAGAGAGAAGATAAACATTGTTCTCTGTATATTTCCGGTGCTAAAGCGTCACTTATAGCTATATTGGTGCTGTGTTGTGTTTCTTATCCTTTTCAAATACCGTTAATATATCTTCAGTTCATCTTGTCGTTGGCTATTTTGTTTTATAAACCAAGTCCAGATAATTATTTGTTGAGGATAAAGTTCTTTAAGGCTAATTTGATAACTTCTGTATTGGGACTGTTGATTGTCGGTATGGGACTTCATAATTTATATGGATATTATTTGTTACGGACAGGGCAAAAATATGTTTTTGCCAATGATATAGATAATGCACTTATACATTATAAAAAGGCATATCCGTTTTTTAATAATAATGGGACTTATTTATTCTATTATGGCTCCGCATTGGCTTTACGAGGGAGATATAGAGAAAGTGTTGAAGTATTAGAAAAGGCTGCTCGGAAATCTTCTATGCCTAATATCTTTCTGATATTAGGTAATAATTATAAAAAGATAGGTGAAACAGATGCTGCTAAAATGGCATATTTAAATGCTGCATACAGTGTTCCCTCACGGCTATATCCTAAATATTTATTAGTGCAATTGCTGATGGAGTCATCGAATAAAGCAGAAGCGTATAGATGGGCAAAAGATATCCTTGCTACTAAGGAAAAAGTTCCTACAACAGCAGCAAAAGATATAAAAGATGAAATGAGTCATCTTATAGAAAATGAATTGTCTAACTTTAAAAATGAATTGCCTATGGAAACGGATTAGTTGAATTTGTTATCTGGTGCAAATGCCATGATATCGAATAGAGATAGAATTATGAAATAAAAAAATAAAATGATGTTCATATGAAAACGAATAAAAAGGCTATATTAGGAATGTTAGTAGCTATTGTTATGTCATTGGGTGTTATGAATGGGGTGAATAGTAGAATATCCGATTCAGGTTTTCAACAAGTTTCTATTGGTTGTGGCTACATGGCTGGTGAAACAGAAGGTGGTGCATCGGGGGCATGGACTGCGGCTTCTGCACTTTCAGGTGCAGCGGCAGGGCAAATAGCTACAGGTGGAAGTTTTTTAGGCTGGACTCCTGTTGGTTGGGGAATGTGGGCTGGTGCCGGTGTTTGTGCGTTATAAAATGAAAAGACCAAATGCGGAAAAAGTGGATTAAATTGTTTCCTCTTTTGATTGGTGCAGTAATAGCTTATTGCCTATTGTGGTATGTGATACCGCAAAATAAGGGGGGAGGAGTTGCTGCATTATTGGTTGCTGCTATTTTACTGTTTTTTTTAATTTTACTGAGATTCGTTATCGGAAAGAATAAAAAAAAATGTAATTAGATACTTGCTTTTATAGGCTGATTAATAGGAATTTATGTTGTTTCAGACTTCTTTAATCAGCCTATTGTAATGTATGATAAATAAAAGCTCAATAAAATATTGCCGTTAGAGATTGATATATTATGCGTATTAAAAATATTTAATGTGTGTATTTTGAATACATTTGTCTAATGTAGAAAGTCTATTTTATTATAACACTGATATTGAGAAAAAATTTATGTTACTACTTTAATATGATTTGTAATATGAAAAATGGATATTGTATAAAATCTTATGATAAATATTTCTTTTTTGTTTCATTTATCTTTTGGTTGATGCCTTTCTTGTTACGTATGTTTTTGATAGAATTTCCAACGCTTCCAAAGACGAGTGAGTCTCAAACAGGAATTATTGTTTCACAAATAACAGAGGCTTTGGATAAAGAAGAATATTTTAAAGCATTTTTGGAGATATCCAGCAATAATCTACATGGTTGTATGATAAATATTCTAGGAGGATTTCTACTGGGTTTGGTAACACTTTTAAATTTATCAATAAATGGATTGGCTGCTTCTGATGTATTTACCACAGTTTATAATTCAGGTTTTGGATTAAATAATATCTTGAAGAGTACTCTGCCACATAGTTTCGAATTGATTGGTTTTTGGTTATCTGGTGCAATGGGATTAGCTATAGCATGGGAAATGATTAGATTTATGCGTGGAAAAAAATCTTTCTCTGCAAAATTTTATAATCCAATGGCTCTATACTTGTGTGTCGTTTTTGTAATTACTTTAGGTGCAGCTTTTGTTGAAGTTTATATTTCTATAAAAGGATTGAAATGAGACAAATAATAAATGTTTTGTTAAGGTTGCCGAAGTGGTATGGCTTGACTATTATATTGATATATAGTGTTATGATTGCAGAATTTGTAAAAGTCTTGAATACGCTGTTTATGGTGGGTGGTATTGAAAAAGTTGCTTTAATGGAGAAAATAGTGCAATTAAATTATGGACTTACAATTGTGTCGAGTATTATCGTTTGGATATTAATATGTTTATTATTTCATCTTATGGCTTTGTTATTTGATGGAAAGACAACGTTTGGAAGTTTTCTTATTGTAGCTGCATATCCTTATTTTATACCAGCTGTGATTCTCCTTTTTGCTGTTTTATTGTTGGATGGTATATCTATTAAAGACAGTGTTGATATAATGCAATTGATCTTACAGAATGATTCTTATAAAATAGTAATAAAAGCTTTGAATTATTCATTTGTCTTCTATTATTTATTAGTCGCTTGCATAATACATTATTTATATAATCTTAAATGGCTGTATGCCTTATTGTCTGTTGCTATACCTGTTGTGTCTATATATGCTGTAACAGAATTGTTTAAGTTAGTGATGTAGAAAAACTATATGATATGGAAGAGAAAAAAATAACATTTCGGTATGATACCTTATGTATTACAGAGGGTAGATATGAATTTAAAAGAATCTATAAACGTCCTTGGAGAGTAATGCTTTGTGGCATCTTTAATATGAAACTTGTGGTGACTTTGGCTATACTCTTTTTTGTTTTTTGTATTCCTGTTTTAGGTGGGCATCTCAATGCATTTGCATTTTTGCCTGTTGTATTTCCCGTTATATTCTTGTCTGTGATGGATTATTATGAGAAGCATAGAAACCTGATTATTCAGAAGGAAGATATACAAAGTATGAGCGTCAAGAACGATACGCTACTTATTTTTTATAGGAAAGAAAATAATAAAGCAACAAGTGTTGTAAAGCAAGTGGAATTAAAGTCGGATATGTTGTCTGATGAGGTGTTAGAATTTATTTTCCAATAGATTTCCTATGAAATACAACGTTCGTTTTGTTTGTGTACAATTGTCAAAATGGCAAAAGCAAAAATGAAGTTATAAAATAGTGTTATTTTAAAAAAGAAACGATAATGAAAGTAAAATGTTTATTGGCTGTTCTGTTGCTATCGGCTACAGCAGCAGCATTCATAGAGGCGAAGTATGGAATCAAGTCTGCCATCCTCAAGAAAGAGGCGGTCACTATGGGGCAGAAAGTGCAAGGCGTGCAGTATTTTGACGATTACGGCAGAAAGGAGGCGTCCGAACTTACAATGAAAGTGGGAGGCGTGGCAAATGTGGAGAAACATATCCGGACGATAGCCGATGGAGATAAGATTATCTCTATTGACCTCGATATGAAGGTGGCCAATAAAGCAACTTTGCCCGTCAAGCCGGTCAACTATTTGAATCTGACAGACGAAGTACGTGAACTGCACAAGATAAAGGAAGTGGGAACAGAAGAAATACTGGGCAGGAAGTGTACCAAGTACACTTTGGAGGTAGTGTATGGAGGACAAACCACCTATTCCACGGTATGGATATGGAAAGGTATTCCGATGAAGAACGAGACTTCATCAATGGAATGGTTATCGTTACCGAGCAGGCAACGGAAATTCAGGAGAATGCAGAAGTCCCGGCCATGAAGTTTTTGGTACCCGAAGGAGTTACGTTTCCTTAATCGGATATGAAATGTTGAGGCTTTTATCTTTTCTGTTTCTCGTCAGCGCATTCTTTTCTTGCTTACCGGAAAAGACCGCCTTGGAACGTGCTTTGCGTGAGGCAGGCGATAATCGGATGGAGCTGGAAAAGTGCTGGCATACTATCGGGATGATACGTTGAAATATCAGGCAGCTTGTTTCCTTATTGAAAATATGCCGGATCAATATGCTGTGTTACCATTGGATTCCACGGACACATACGCACGGGCTTTGTTGTCTTTGGATAAGGAGGATCCCGTCAGTTGGGAAATATCCCGTTCGCTTGTGGCCGCTGTATTCGATTCTATTTCAAAAATCCAACCCGAATCCCGGATTAAAATAGTCAGGGATATAGAAGTAATGACAAGTGACTATTTAATAGAGAACATAGAATCGGCGTTTAAGGTCTGGAATCGGAGGGGGGTGGCAAAGCATTATTCATTTGATGATTTCTGTAGTTATGTATTGCCTTATCGGGTGGCTCATGAACCTCTGTCTCACTGGCGGAGGACTGCCTTGCAGCGTTATGGCCACTGGCTGGATTCGTTGAATGCACCCCAGGATATAGCCCGCAGCATTGCCATGCGTTATCCGGTGCGTTATAATGCAGGCATGACCAAATATCCGTATATCATGAGTTATGAAGAAATGGACAGTTTGCAATGGGGGACTTGTGATGACATGACCGCTTTCCTCACTTTGTCCTTGCGTGCTATCGGCATACCTGCGGCAACGGATGTCGTCAAGGCGTGGGCCAACAGGAGTTCTGCACATTGTTGGAATGTAGTGAAAGACACTGCCGGACATTTTGTTGATATCGGTTACGGACCGGACGGGAAGAACTTTGTGGTCTATAAAGTTTCTAAAGTGTATAGAATGCAGTACCGGTCTCCCGGTGAGGAAGATGTGACACAAGGATATGATATGCCTTTGTCCGATGTCAGTTTCCCATTGGACGGTAAGAACAAACAGGCGTACTTGTGTACATTTAATAATAGCCAGTGGATACCGGTGGCCTTGGCAAGTTCGGGGAATGGGAACGTGACTTTCCGGAACCTGGGGAGGGGGCTTCTTTGGGGAGATAACAAGATAGACGGTTACAGGGAAGAAGGGAAAGGCATTGCATATCTTCCGGTCGTTCACGAACGGGGAATATTGAAACCTTTCGCCGCTCCGGTCATTTTATATGAAGGAGGCGAAGTCCGCTCTCTCCGCCCTATTTTATCCGATACGGAATCTGTCACCTTACATCGTAAATACCCCAAGTATAATAAAATAGCTTCTGATGTTCACGACAGTAATGAAGTGGTACCGGGTGATGACTATGAACTTTTCTATTGGAATGACGAATGGTGCAGCCTCGGTAGAAAAACAGCCGGACACGACACATTGGTATATGTGGAAGTACCCAAGAATGCATTGCTTTGGCTGCATAATCATACGCAGGGAAAGGAAGAGCGGATTTTTACGTATGAAAGCGGAAAGCAGATTTGGTGGTAATATGGAAATGTTCATTGTAAGTATCTTGTTGCCTTGTCAGAGGCTGAAAGTAAAGGGGCTGTACGCAGTCTAAAGAAAAGTAACGGTTAGGAAAGCGTATTCTACTGGCGAGAACGCAATGACGAAGTGGATTTCATCCTCCGCAAGAACAAGTCGGTAGTCGCAATAGAAATCAAAAGCAATGCGGAAAAACGCACTGATGGTTTGGATAAATTCAAAGAACTTTTGAGTATTCAAATGCACAATCCATAATTTGATTCGAAAATGCAGATGCAAATCAAGCTAATCAGACGTTTTTTTACTAAAATCATCGCATTCTTTGCGACATTATAAGACTTCGCTTGGTGATACGATAATCATTAAGTATTTTTGCCGCAAATATTGCGACGTTATTCGTTGCTTAATGACGCATAAGATATGTTCGATGTATAAAAGAGGAGAATGTCAGATAATTAAAAGCAGGCTTGAAGAGCCAAGAAAGTTAATGATTATCCGCAATCATACCACCAAATGCTAATTTATAGATGCTTTCACCATAGGGGCGGACCCGTGTGTCCGCCTGATAACATTCACTTTATGCTTTCGAGCAGACACATGGGTCTGCCCATACGGTGGAAGCGTCATCCGTACCGAGAAATATACCGGCACATAAATTCCCATTTATCATCCGGTGATATATATGCGGATAATCATGAAAAGTTATAAGGTTGAGTTGATTGTATGAATCTTAAAAAAAATATAATTATGAAAGACCAAGAATTATACTTCCGGTATGATACATTATACATAACCGGTGACAGATATGAGTTCAAAAAGGTCAAGAAGCGGCCTTTAGGAATAAAACTTCGCAGATTCTTTAGTGTTAAGATAGTAGTGGTAGTTCTTTTTTTAGTTCTCTCTCCTAGTTTTATAGAACATCGTTTTAGCATCTATCCTCTTTGGGTATTTGTATGTCCTGTTGTTATAATTTTTAGTACGAGTTGTCATGAGATATACAAGGATATGGTACTCTGGAAGGAAGATATAATAAGCATGAAGGTAAAGGATAGACGATTGATTATTTTGTACAGGAATTATTGCTGTCCGGTAAAACACAAAAGAGCATAAAAATCCTCCTCGAAGCCCCGTAAAATAGGACTTCGGGTTTTATTTTTTTCAAAAGTAAGCCCCCTTAATCGAAAAGACTTGGTTCTGGTGGTGCTTTTTGCATCTCCTTTGCAAGGAAATCATTCCAGGTTTTCTCGGGATTTTCCATGAATGCGATAAAATCGACGTAGTACATGAGCATAAGTCGTACCATGGTAACAACCTGCGAGAATGCACAGTGCCTCTTGATGCTTCTTGACAGAACTGTTATCAGCAGATTTGCAATCAAGACTACCCATGTCTGTATTTGTATGGCGTTGACGCTGTCCCCATAGAAGAAATGAAGCGGAAAATTTTGTTTTAGCTGTTTGTATAGCGACTCGATGGCCCATCTGAGGCGATAAATTTCAGAAATGTCCTCAAACGTGAACTCAAAGTTGTTGGTCAACAGCACAACCGGCTTCTTTGTCTCGTAAAATATCTCCACCCTACGTGCCTCATGGGTGAGTTCCCTCTTGTAAAAGCACTTTCTTGTCTATGTGCGTCACCAGTCCCTGCGGGTTGACATAAGTAATGGATTCAAGTTCCTCGTACTTAAGGTTTTCTTCATTTTGGTCACGTAGCACGCCTTCTTCGGTAAGACGTTGGAATTGTGCGATGTCGACGTAACCACGATCCATCGCCAAAGTGGAGTCTTTTGGCAAATGCACCTCCTTCAGCAGGTAATGATCGTGTTTTGCGGCGGATGTGAGCTGCACCACCATCGGTACGCCGACATGATACTTCATTACTGTATGTACTTTCATGCCGCCTTTTTTCTTGCCTGATTTCGGGTGCCGCCCGACACCTTTGAGTATGTTGTCAAAGAGCGTTATTGTGGTGGAATCCATCATGTAAAGCAACTTCTCCCAGTCTTTAGGCTCGTGAGTCTGCCCTTATAGCACTTGGAGGGCGGCTGTCCGCTAAAATTTGGCATACTTCTCCAAAGATACGCATAAACACTTGCAAAGAACTCCTGAGGACGGCGTATATTGGCCTCCGCAAAGCGTGCTGCGACGAACCAGATAGTTCATTCCGAGGTGTCCGAGCTTGTGAGCCTCCGCCTTCATGCCTATCTCAAGTTCGCGAAGAGAATCAAAGTGTTTGAGTATGCCGAACAGCATTACCACAAGATGTTGGTAGCCGTCAAAACGCTTCACGTAAGCCTCGCTTCCTTTCGTTTCGCGACTTATTTGAAGAATCTTCTCTTTGTCGAGTAACTTTAACACTTGACTATAGACCGGCTGTCCGGTAAAATGACTATCTTTGCTCATGGTTATATATTTTTTCGCAAAACAAAGATAACCAAAAGGGCTGATACCTCGTGAGAAGTGTCAGCCCTAATTTATTTTGTTTGAAAAAGTTTTACCGGACAGCAATATACAGGAATGAAAGCGGTGACCCTTCCAGATACGCCAAGGAACTAGAATTGCAGTCGGGCAGATATTCGTTGGAAGAACTTGGTGAGGCATTAGGATATGCTTTACGGTAGGTGTTTTTCCTTAGCTTGACGGTTGTGGGGCTTGCCTGCCCGAACCAACGGTCACGATCTTGGGAGTAATATGCAACGTAGACTATTTTCGGGCGAGCAAACCTCGCCCCTACAAGCAAAATAATAGCTGAATTTACTTTGCACCCCTGTAGCTCCTTTAACAACATGGTTATTGAGTTAGTACAATCCCGTGGATAGTATGCAATCCTCATATAAAAAAGAAAATAAACTGTCACATCCGTCACATCTGTCACATGGTAACTTATACACTTGAATCACAACGTGTTGCGATGGTGACGGATACGGTGACAGACTTTTGTCAATCTTGCACATATGCTACAGCCTCTTTTTACATGCATGATGTGGGTTGTTCCACTTGTTGGAACAGTTTGTTCCGCCCAGTGGAACAAATTATTCCTATCAGTGGAACAACTTATTTCTATATGTAAAGACAGGTTGTACCATGCGCTAGAATTAATGGTTTCTATTAGAAAAACTCATTGTTCCAAATGGTGCAATACATTGTATCATAGCATATAATGGTCTGGATTATACCTGTCGCGAATGCATTCCTTCAATATCTTTCCGCTTCACCTCCCTATCGGAAACTCCTGTGCCCTTCGCGTCCTTTTTTTTGAAAGAAACCTTCCTGTATATTGCTTTGTTTCCCGATTTTATCCGTATCTTTATAGATTGGAAAAAACGAATAAATACACGATAAATGATAAAGATTACCCAAGTACGCGACGGCGGAAACCATGTAACCCAAAGCACTTACACTGGATGCATGGGTAGAAAGAATGAAAGAGGAAGTGAAAACCTATCCCGTCACCATGTTCAGAAGCCAGTTGCGCCATTTCCTCCCCGGCGACCATTGCGAGGCGGCGGACAAACTGCCCAAGATGATGCCCGCCGCCGAGTTCCGCAAGACGGAGGGCGGACAGTGCATGAAGGCTTATAACGGATTGGTGGAATTGACCGTAGGCCTTGGGCAGGGCGGAAGTGGAGCAGGTGAAACGGGAGGCATGGAAGTTGCCGCAGACGCGGTGCGCCTTTATGGGCGCCAGCGGACATTCGGTGAAAATCCTGGTGGCTTTCACCCGACCCGACAATACGCTGCCCCTTACCCGTGCGGAGGCGGAAGCGTTTCATGCTCATGCCTACATCATGGCGGTGAAGTGCTACCAGCCCCAGTTGTCATTCGATATCCGTCCCAAAGGAACCTTTCCTGGAACAATATTCACGCCTTTCCTATGACCCCGATATGCTTTACCGGCCGGACTCCGTGCAGTTCTACCTGTCACAGCCTATGGGGATGCCCGATGAAATGGCCTTGCATACCGAACCTGCTGTCTCCGGCCAGCGTCCTTTGGAACGTGCCTTGGGGAGTTATGAAACGGCAGATGCGCTCTCCATGCTGTTCGAGGCGGCCTTGAGGCAGGCTTACATTGATTTGGATAAGCCCGATCCGGCCGATGAAAAGTCCTCCTATAGCTGGGATACCCTTCTTTCGCAACTGGCGTTGAACTGTTTCCGGTCGGGCATTCCGGAGGAAGCGGTGGTCAGCAGGGCGCGTTTCCGTCATTTTGCACGCAAACCTTTGGAACTGGTGCGTCAGGTGGTACGGAATGTGTACAGCCGGCGTCAGGATTTCGGAAGCAAATGCGCTTTGAGCCGTGAGCAGCAATTGTCGGTCCTCATTGCCGAGTTTATGAAAAGACGTTATGAATTTCGCTTTAACGTGCAGACCGGCGAGGCGGAGTTCCGCGAGCGGCATTCCTTCTGCTTCCGCTTTCAGCCGGTGGACAAGCGTGCGCTGAACAGCATCGCCCTGGATGCACAGGCCGAAGGTATCCCATTGTGGGACAGGGATATCAGCCGCTATGTGTATTCCAATCGTGTGCCGGTGTATAATCCGCTGGAGGATTTTCTGTTCAACCTTCGGAGTGGGACGGACGCGACCGCATCCGTCCGCTGGCGCAGACCGTACCTTGTAACAATCCGCATTGGCCCGAATTGTTCCATCGCTGGTTTCTGAACATGGTGGCTCATTGGCGGGGAATGGACAAGCGCTATGCCAACAGTGTTTCGCCCCTGCTGGTGGGAGCGCAGGGAACGCGCAAGTCCACCTTTGCAGCATCATGCCGCCTTCCGAATGTTCCTACTATACGGACAGCCTCGATTTCTCACGCAAGAAAGATGTCGAACTAAGCCTGAATCGCTTCGCGTTGATCAACATTGACGAGTTCGACCAGGTGAGCGCCACACAACAGGGATTCTTGAAGCACATCCTGCAAAAGCCGGTGGTGAATGCGCGCCGGCCTTACGGCATCGGTGGTGGAGATGCGCCGCTATGCTTCGTTCATTGCCACCAGTAACCACAAGGATTTGCTGACCGATCCTTCGGGCAGCCGCCGCTTCATCTGCATTGAGGTGAAGGGGGTGATTGATACCTCGCGTCCCATAGACTACGATCAGTTGTATGCACAGGCCATGCACGAGCTGGCGCACGGCGAGCGTTACTGGTTTAATGATGCGGACGAGTATGTCATGACGGAGGCGAACCGCGAATTTCAGCAATATTCTCCTGAAGAGCAGTTCCTTTTCCGTTATTTCCGCATGGCGGAAGCGGGGGAAGAGGGCGAGTGGATGGCGCCTGCCGAAATATTGAAGATATTGCATCAGGAAGTGGATATTCCATTGAACGCCAAGAGGGTGGCGGCATTCGGACGAATTTTGAGGAAACAGGGTATTCCTTCACGGCATACACGTAAAGGCACTGTGTATCAGCTGGTAAGGGCATGA